>Ga0214921_10006671_pt1 | contig 15672 bp, 15 predicted proteins | sample LL1505_MetaG_FD_177992 | JGI IMG/M metagenome (GOLD analysis project Ga0214921, IMG submission 177992) | Freshwater microbial communities from Lake Lanier, Atlanta, Georgia, United States - LL-1505 | ecosystem: Environmental > Aquatic > Freshwater > Lake | place: USA: Georgia | collected...
GATTAAATAAGAAAGTATTCAATAAGAATAATTATAAGTTTACATATATGATTAGAACTGATGCTATTTCTAGTTGTATTTTATTTGTTAGAGTAGATAATAATGGTAATATAGTTAGTAAAAAATTTAAGAAATGTTCTGAAGAAATTAATACTGATTACATTGAAAAAACTACAATTACAGAACAATTAAAATATATGAAGGTTGTAATAGCTGATCCGGGAAAATCAGATTTAATTTATTGCGGTAGTAGAGATAATGATAATAATCTAGAAACTTTTAGATATACTCAAAATCAACGTAGAATTGAAACTAGAAACAAAAAATATAATAATATTATTTATAATATAAATAAAGAGACAAATATAAATGATATAAATATAAAAGAACATGAAACCGTTTTATCAAAACATAATAGTAAAACTGTAGATTATAATATGTTTAAAAATTATTGTATAGAGAAGAATAAATTAAATAATACAATTTACCAACATTATCAACAAAACTTATTTAGAAAACTTAAATTTAATAGATTTATCAATACACAAAAATCAGAATCAAAATTAATTAAAAACTTTGCTACTAAATTTGGTAAACCAGATAATACTATTTTTGTTTTGGGTGATTGGGATAAAGGTGATTACCATATGAAAGGTTTAGAACCGTCAATTTGTAAGAAGTTTAGAAGAATATTTAAGAATGCAGGATATAAAACTTTTCTAATAAATGAATTTAGAACATCAAAATTATGTAATTGTTGCCATAATGAATTGGATAAGTTTATGATAAGACCAAGTAAGAAACCAAAGTTACTGAAAGAAAATAAGAATGAATTAGTTAATGGACTATTAAGATGCCAATCTATTAAGCCAAAGTGCGAAATAATCCATAACAGAGATAAGAATGCAGTTATAAATATGCTTAGCATTGTAAAATCAGTATTTGATACTGGTTTACGTCCTAAACAATTTATAAGGAATTCTTAAAACTTCATACTAGCTATACGGCTAGTTATAACCAAATTTTTACATCTTTTTTATTTTTTATGCCAAATTCGGCATTTTAAATGTACAAAGGTGTAAAAAAAATGTCTAAAATGGATTATAAAAGAGTATTGATAGTTTGTCATGATTTTAGTATTAAATATATAAAAAAAATAATTAGTAATATAGATATATATAATAAATATGATAAAGACATTGGAAATTGTGCTATAATGAGTTGTTACTATAATAAAAAGTTTAGTCTTGTAACAGAACCAAATAATGATCATCTTACAAAATAAATATTTTTTATCATTAAAATATGCTACCATCAAAAAGCATTTGGTAAATCATAAAATTTACTATCACTATAAAAAAAATATGAAAATATTTTTTGTGCTAAACTAATTTCTGCTCCATTATCTGAACCTCTAGCACTATTGATATTATCTTTCTGTGTTAAATCAGATAATATAGGGAACATGCATGAAAAATTTTTCTGTATATGTTTGGCTAAATGTGGGACATTATTTGATTTATTTAATACTTTATTATAATTTTCATAATATTTCAATACATCAATATCTTCTTTATGTGATATTTTCATTTGTATTCTTAAATTATCTTCTTTATCAGGATTTAATATTCCAACATGTATTAAATTTGCATTAAATATTATTATATCACCTTTATTACATTTCAAATTTCGTATTTTATCAGTTAAATTTATACCAAATGAATTTTTTACTTTATGACTACCTGGTATAACTCCTAAACATTCATCCATATCTTCTAAATATGTAAGCATTGTATAAGATGGATATTTTTGACCTTGATTAAAGAAATCACCATTATTATCACGATGACAAGTATGAACGGGCAAAATTAAAAATCATAGATTTTTAATTTTACCCCTACTTTATAAGAAAAAACAGAGTTTTTTCTTATAATGAACGCTTGATTTTTTTATAATCCAAATATAATCTTGAAATATATAATCATTACCTATTGATTTTATAATATTATTAAACTTATTTAACTGCATAATATATTGTTTAGTATCTTTATATTTATCATTTTTAATTTGTAATTTTATATCTTCAATATTATCATTAGATAATATATTTTTATAAATTGCAAATCCATGGTCTTGTAAATTATAATCAATAGATGTATCTAATTTCTTGATTAAATATAAATTAGAAAAAAAATTATAAATTATATTATTATGCAACTTAGCTGATGAAAGTGTGTATATGTAATTTATAAATTAAATTAAATTAATATTTTCTATCGGGATTCTCACGCAACCACAAGTGTGATAAATACTCTAAAATGTCTGTCTCACGAAGATTGATAATAGTATTAAGATTAGCAATGTCTTCTTGAACTGAATCAATCGTTTTTCTACACACAAGAAATTCTTGATCAATCTTGATATCATCAACATTCAATCCTTCTGAAACTAAAAGCATTAATGTTGAATTAGTATATTCATATTTTTTATATTGTTCTTTAAGATTATTCAATATTTCTTCTGATAGAATAACCTTTTCGCGTGTATAAAAAATAAAGTCATGCGCTTCACGTACAATAGGGTCACTAATATTACTATTAGGAATTGCATAAAAATATGCAAGTGTAGATGCACGATATTTTGCAAGAGCTACATGTGACACGAGAGATATATTATTTTCTTGAATCTCATAGTGTGAAATTATCAAGTCCATTAATTTATGATCAGGTTTATATAAAAATGATTTGCTCATATCATAACGCTTAATGCTTAGAGCCATTATTACTATATATATTCATTATATATATACCCATAAACTATAATAATTTCAATTTTTATAAACATCATTTAGTTGCAGAATAGAAAATGCAAAGCATTTTATATACACAAACTAACAATTTTTATAAAACTGCGATACGAAATTCAAAATTCTAAAGAATTTTGAATCAGTATTCGCACAATTTTTATATAATAAAAACTGAAAAATGGTTAATTTATTCAAAGAGTAAATATATTGATATTATATCTGTTATAATACATTTTCAACTAATAGGTAAACTAGGTGATTTACATTGTAAATCAATCACAGTTAATATGGAAACAATTATCAAAAATATTACAACATTAGATATTTATCCTGATTTGGAAAGTAATAAACTTGAATTCAAATCAAATTTAGCACCAGGTGATAAATTATTGCCTACATTTTGTGCATTTATGAATAGTGGTGGTGGACATGTTATATGCGGCATTGATGATAATACACATGCTATCAAAGGTATTGATAAATCAACAAAAGAAATTGATGAATTTTTATTAAATATTGATACAATTTATCATGTTCGTAAAATAGTTACAAATACTTTTGCCCAATTAACTTTTACAAACATTCAGACAACATTAATAAAACAAAAAAATGGGAAACCAGTTATTATTATATCTATAAATCCATGTCCTAATACACAATATCAAATATCAGATGGAAATATATATTATAGAGTTAATGCATCTAATTGGAGAATAAATTCAACGCCAATGTATACTGAATTTGAAATGCAATCAAAAGTTAATCATGTACGAAGTTTAATAATGAAAGATTGCAGAAATCTTATAACTTATTTGCAAAATCAAGTTGTAAAATCAAAAGTAGAAAATGAAAATTTAAATAATGAAAATAATAAATTACAAAATTTATTATTTACAAGAATATTAGAAGAAAAAACAGAATGTGAAAAAGAAGAAACAGAAGATACTATAAATATATCATTTTGTTGCGGTATTATTAATTTTTTATTTAGATAATAAATCTAATACTATCTTTATTTTTACCAGACCATATCATTTTAGAGCCAAAATATTTTTTAGAAAATTCAATAAATTTCTCTTTATCTTTTCTATTTATTACATGTTGAACAAATATCTCAATTACATGTAAATCTGCATCTAATTTATAAATAAATATTAAATATGTTTTTCCGTCTTCTAACATATCTGGATACATATTTTCTGCATAATCCCATGGATAATCAATCCAATACATATTTGATTCACTTAATGGTAATATTACTTCAATTGGAGTAATATCTATATCTTGTAGCATAGTATATGAATTACGAATTTTATTTACAAAATCTTTTTGTTTTGTATTTAATAATTCTAACCACTTTATCCAATTATTTTGTTTTATTTTAGGTAGATCGTAAAAACTAAATGGTGGATATTTACCTTTTTGTGAAAAACGTTTTGGTCTTTTTTTAATAGTTTGTTTTGATGCAACTCTGTGTTTTTTAGATGATTTTTTTTTAGATGATTTTTTTGTTGATGATTTTTTTGTTGATGGTTTTCTAAATAATTTCCATCTTTTTACATTATTAATGTTTTCGGAAACAATCCACACATTGCCATCATTACCATTTTTTTTTGTTCCAACTTTATATAATGTTGCACTTTCAGTAGGTGATTTACGTTCACTCATTATTATAATATAGATTTATATATTTTTAATGTTTTAATTTTTTCTTCACTGTGATTTATAATAGGTTTAATATATATATTATAATTTGTATGCACATTAAACCAATTATGTATATCTGCATTTGGTACATCAACTAATTCAGGTACCCATTTTTTAATATAAATACATTCTGAATCAAATTTAATTTGCTGAGACCATGGATTAAAAATTCTAAAATATGGCTGAGAATCTGCACCTGTTGATGCACACCACTGCCATCCGCCAGAATTAGACATTGGATCATAATCAATTAATTTTGTAGCAAAATATTTTTCACCTAAACGCCAATCTATATGTAAATCTTTACATAGAAATGAAGCAACAATCATTCTACATCTATTATGCATAAATCCAGTTATATTTAATTGATTCATAGCAGCATCTATAATCGGAAAGCCTGTTTTCCCATCACACCATAATTTAAATAGTTTTTTATTATAAGACCATTTAATTAAATTATATTTATCTTTTAATGCTTTATTTTTTCCTTTTATCTGCCCCTCTAATATTTGAGGATTAAAATTAGTTATATTTATATAAAAATCTCTCCAATATAATTCATTTATTAATCCGCTATTTTTTCCTAATTTATCTAATATTTTATGATATACTTCGCGAATAGATACCGTTGAAAAATGATTATGACTACCTAAAAATGTTGTTTTATAAGTTAGATAATCTCTTTCTTTATTATAATTAGTCCATTTATTAATATTAGATAATATTTTTAAACCATTTATTCTTCCACCATTAACATTTATGTTATTATTTTTTGTATAAAAATTATCAATATTTTCAATATAATATTTATTTTGTTTTAATTTATTATTTTTAGTAAAATTAAATAAGTTAAAATTATTTGGTTTTCTAACAGTTAAATTTTTTATACAATGATTTTTAAATGGTGTAAAAACTAAATAACAGGTATTTGTTTTATTCAAAGTTTCATTAGATAATATATTGTGCATTGCATAATCTTCTTCTTTATACATACTAATTTTATTATCTTGAGCCCATTCATCTATAGTTTTATCTCTTTTTTTTGCATATGGTGTATAATCAATATTATATCCAATAGAATTAATATTAAATTCTTTATTAATTGAATCTAATATTTTAATAGTATCACCCATAAAAAAATATATTTCACCATTTTGTTCTCTAATAGTTTCATTTAATTCATGTAATGTCTCAATCATAAACTGTACACTATTATTTGAAAAATATTTATTATTTTTAGAAAGTATTTGTTCCGGTGTAAAAATAAATATAGGTGTAATATTTTTTTCTTCTTTAATCTGTTTTATTAAAGTTGTATTATCTATTATTCTAAGATCTCGGTGAAATATAAATATATTCATTATAATTAAACTATAAAAAATCTTTATAAGACTATTTTACATATTTTTATTAGCTAATTCTAATAGTTGTTTTTTTTCAATTGGACTTTTCTTATCCCAATGTGCGGCTTGTCTTGATGTTGCATAATTATGTTTAAGTAATTCATAATGTTTATTTATAAATGAATAATAAATTGCATTCCATATTTTACACCATTCACCTTTATTTATATTACTCATCTTTAATATATAATTTGATGATGAAAAATACATACGAGTCATCATTTTTCCACCATCAGCATATTGACTCATTCCCATAATATTTGGTATCATAACCCAGTCATAAGCATCAATTGTCCATTCCATAAATATTCTATATACTTCTTTTGGATCAATTTGATTTATTAGAAACCAATTTGATAAATACATAAGCCTTTCTATATGGTGAACATAAGAATACTTTATTATTTTCTTTATCAAAAAATTTATTGGATCAATATTGGTTGTTGCTAACCAATAATCATTATTTAATTTACGATAATGTTTTAATTTATTATAGTTATACATATCTGGTTCTAAAATATAAATTGAATAAACATAATTTCGCCAACCTATTATTTGTCTTATAAATCCCTCATAAGATGCAATTGGTATGGATTTTTTATGTTTATTATAATATTTATTAATAATTTGTAATACTAATTTATCGGGTAATATACCTATATTCATCATTGGACTTAGAACTGAATGAAATAAAAATGGATTATCTAAATCATCTAGTATTGCATCTTCATAAGGCCCGAATTTTCCTAATCTTTTACTTGCAAAATTATTTAACCATTTAATGGCACCAACTGTATCAATTGGAAATGACCATTCTTCTGTAGATCCATAGTTATCTGGAAAATGCTGATTTACATAATCTAGTGCTTCTTTATAATATTTGGTTTTTTTTATTATTGGTATTTTAGGTAATTTAATATTTTCAGGCAAAGACAATCTATTTTCTGCATCAAATGACCATTTACCGCCAGTAGGTTTAATATTTCCATGTTGATCACTAGATACAAGTATATTTAATTTATTTCTCTGAAATTTATAAAATAAATCATGAGAATATTTATTATTTTTATAGAATTCATTTTTATTTTCTTCTACTTCTTTTGGTGATAGTAAAAAATTTATATTTTCTAATTTATTTGCTTTTGATAAATATCTATTAAATTTAGATTCTAATTTATGATCAATAGGATTAAAATAATAAGTGGTTTCTTTATTCAATAAATTGTAAAAAGCATTATTAACATCTTTATATTCTTTATAAATACATTTTTTATATTTGCTTATTTGATTCATGTATTTTCTCATAGATGCTCGATGATACATTAATTTTAATTTGTGAAAATTAAAATCTGTAAAATATCTAGGCTCTTCTATAATATATATTAGAGTAAAATCTTGTAGTTTTAACATTTTAATAGGAAATAATTGGTTTGGTAATATTAGTAATATCATAATAACAGTAAGAAAAATATTTTTTTTAATTTAGCAAAATTTCTAAAAAATTTTCCCATGATTTTTATTTAAAATTTAAATATAATTAATTAATTAATGAATACATTATTTTTATTCTATATGCTAATAGTTACTTATATTAATAACATATTTATGTTACCATTTTTACTAATATCAAAATTATTTACAAAAAAAATAATTAGTTTGTACACTAATTCTATATATTTAGGTGGTTCGTGTATTTTTAAATATTACTATAATATGTCAACATATATTAAAAATACTAAAATATTACATGAATTATTAAATTTAAACGAACCAACTATTATTATATCAAATCATTTAACTCAATTTGATGCAATCTTTTTAGGATTATTATTAGCAAATAAGAAACAGGTACAGGGGCAAGAGAAGGTACCTGATTTACTTTGTAAATCAGCTAAGTTACATAATGATTTATGTTACATACCAACAAATAATATAAGAGTAGTTGCATATTATTTGACTCATTTAGTTAAAGTAGGTTATAGTATTCTACTTTATTTAAATAAAAGTATCATGATTTCAAATAATAAAAATAAAAATTTTTTAAATCTTGAAAATTGTAAAATAGATAAAGGTGATATTTTATATTTATATCCAGAAGGTAATGTTTATTGTAGTAAAATGAAAAATATAGTTGATAAATATTGCGATGATAATAATATTGAACGGATGAAAAACTGTCTATATCCTAGATCAGGTGCTTTAGATATATTAGAAAAAAATAATAATATTAAGACAATTTATTCTATCTGTGTGCAATATGATACTATTAAACCATGTGGTAAATATCACACACTTCTAAATACTAAACTACCAAATAAAGTATATTTTAATCTAAATAAACATGAATTAAATAGTAATATTTATAGTAAAACAGTTGATATCTTTCGTAATTTTGATAAAGAATTAGATCAAGATATTAATGAATCTGAATATTTATTAATTGGAAAATATTATAATGAATTATATTGTCAATTATCTCATATTTTATTATTTATATTTGCATGTTATTATTTATATAATTATAATTATGTATTGATGTATTATATTACTATGACTATATTATATTATATTTATACATTTATTTCAATATATACAAATTTTAATTAGGCTTTGCCTAATTAAATATCCCTTAGTTGTAGAATAGAAAATGTGTTGCATTTTCTATACACAAACTAACAAATTATTTATAATAAAAATTTATTAAATTATATTTATCAACTAAGTTACATATAGTTTTATACTTAAATAATAAATTATATATAAATTATTATATGAATAAAATACATAACTCATGGAAACCTATTTTTGATAAAAATAATATTGATGAATTATATAAAAATAATATTGTTTATCCACCAAAAGAAATGATTTATCGTGTATTTGAGATGGATGTAAAAGAAATAAAAATTTTATTACTTGGCCAAGATCCTTATCATAAAAAAGGACAAGCAAATGGGTTCAGTTTTTCATGTAATAATTGTATTCCACCATCATTAAAAAATATATTCAAAGAAATAAAATTAGAATTTCCAGAGAGAAATTATAATTTTAATTCTGGAAATTTAGATAAATGGTTTTATAGAGAAAAAATATTTTTACTAAATGCATCATTATCTGTTATTGAAAGCTCGCCTGGTACTCATATGAAATTATGGGAAGATTTTACAAATTCAGTTATTAAATTTATTAGTGAAAATAATAATAAATGTATATTTTTATTACTTGGAAACTTTGCTAAATCAAAAGAAAAATTTATTACTAATAAAAATTTAATTATTAGTGCAACTCATCCTTCACCTCTTGCCCAACGAGGAAATAAATTTATTGGATCAAATGTATTTAAGCAAATTGAAAAAATATTAAATTATCAAGTAAATTGGCAAAATTAATTTATACGTATTATTACTAAATGTGCTGATACTACTGATGCACGGACCTATAGCACCTCTTGTGAGTTATATACTCACCCTCATTATAACATGATGAAGTTTCATTTTCTGATGATGATTCGCTATCAGAGCTATAGTTTTTTAGTGTGACAATGTTTAGAACTCATATAAATAAGAATACCATATTTTGTAGACTAATGAAATATTTGAATAAATAAATTTTAACTATAATAAATATATAAAAATATTTTTATAAATTTATTATATAATGGATTATGTAACTATGAAAATGCGGGAGATTTTTGGTAATACATTATCACAAAGTGATAAATAGTAATCCTGAAAAATTTAATTCACTAGATAGAAAATGCATTCATAGAAAAGTTGATGATTATCATTTTACATTTAGACAAAGTAGGCCTGGATTATGAAGCCTTGTTAATCTGTTTTACAGAATGGGTAAAATAAAAAATTATATTACTACTTTATACTAAAGATATATTGCACTTGAATAAATAGTCCTGCTATAATAATATTAACTTTTATAAATCAATAACTATATACTTATTTACAAATTCATTAAAATACGAATAATTATATATATCAGTACATAATGCATAATCATACAAAATGTATTAAATATATTTTTTTGCTTGATATACTTGATTTGATAATTACCAGTATAATTATCATTATCATTATATCCATTCTTTCTATAATATTCACGAACACCAACGCCTGCAATAACTGCAATTTTTGTATATCCATGTGCAGTTGCAATTTGTTCTGCTCTTTCTAATAATTTTTTACCAAATCCTTTATGTTGACTTGCATTGGTATCATCTTGATGCATAAAAATATTATTATTTTGATAATATTTAAGATTATCTTTACAAGGTGTAACTTTACCATAAGTATGTAATTCTCTAATAAGTGCACAATTAACTAACTCTGGGAAAATAACTTTACTAGATCCTTTTAATGAAATTTTTCCTGAATTATCTGAAAGTCTTAATCTTAAGAATGAATATAAAATTGGATTTTCATCTTGTGATTCATAACTAAGGAAATATTCAACACCATCCGATGCATCAAAAACTAATTCTTTTAAAATTGGTTTACTGATAATTTCAGTTGTAGACGTAATACGTTTTGTATTACGAGAATTTCCTGCTTCACGATATCGAATACATGATGATAGTATATTTAATGTTTCCATATCACGATCTATTTCACTTCGCATACTTGAACGTTTAGTTCCACCACATACAATACTAGTAGGTATATCACGAATAATACGATTAACTCGAATTGATGGGTGAATTGATGAATAAAAATCAAGAATATTTTTATATAGTGGATTTTTACACCTATTTTTAAGTTTATCCTCATTTGGTAATTTTCGCCATGCAATTAATTCAGTAGGTGACATCTTAATATCTTCACCATATGGTTTATAAATACATTGTTCATACCATTCTTTAATTTTAGTATGCGCCGTAACCATGCATGGATAAATTTTCATTTGATCAACTTTAAAATCAGAATTAGTATTTAATTCTTCGAACATTAAACGATCAACATCTGGCATTCTTCCCTCGTAACCTGGTGGTGCTGGAAGATCTGGCATAATATGAATATCAACCTTAAATCCACTATCTTTTAACATTTTAATTGCACGGATTGTATCTTTGCGATAACATCTTCGATTAATATAACGTAAAATATCATCATTAAGATGTTGAACGCCTAGTTGAACACGCGTTGCACCAATCTGTCTAAGAAATTTAATAGATGCATAATTAATTTGATCAGGTCGTGTTTCTGGTGTTAGACCAATAATACGTGATGCTGCAAATTCATTTATTTTAATTTCATGTTCCATTTTATATTTATTACGAAGAGGTTTTTGGAAAATGATATCCATTAAAACATTAAATGTATAATATACATCTCTAATAAATTCAATACGATATTCATATGTATACGAATCCCATGTACCACCTTGAATAATGATTTCACATTTATCAATTGGATGCCCTTGTTGAACATATTGTATTGCTCGTGCAGCAATTTGTTTCTGTACATCATAATTATTTTGAATAGCGCGATCTACACCTGGTTCACCTGCTAAATATGAACGTGGTTGACCTGGTTCATTTGGACAATATGCGCAATCATATTTGCATGAAAATTTATTATCAGTTGTATCACGGTTAGCATCGGTTGTTGGATATGCACTTGTAAAAATACTAAATACCATTACACCTGAATTTTCACGAACATTCATTGCACAAAGATATTTTTCAAGCTGAATATCAGATGTAGGATAGCGATTATTCTGGCGACCCAATTGATAAATATATACAAGGTATCCAAACTTAATTGCATTAAATTTATTATTAGCAGAGTATACTAGAAAGTCATTTCTAATAGTAGATTTATCAATATCAGTTTTATAATATTTATCAAGGAACTCGAAACACTTTTCAAGATCATTTTCTTTAATAGAATCAAACCAAAATGGCGTATTAATATCTTCGATATTCATCATATTACTAATTTATATCATTATGGTATAATATAGTTAATTATCAATTTTTATAAACATCTCTTAGTTGCAGAATATAAAATGCAAAGCATTTTATATACGCAAACTAACAATTTTTATAATAAGACTGCGATACGAAATTCAAAATTCTTTAGAATTTTGAATCAGTATTCGCACAATTTTTATTGATGTTTTAACATAAAATCGTGTTATATAAATAAAATATTCTAATAAATCTTGAATATGTTTTTGTGTTGTTATAGTAATTATTACATGATTAGTATACTGTTCCTCTGTAAATGGAAATGTTATTTGACTAATAACATAGTTAGTAAATTTATTATATATTTTAATATGTAGATGTTTTGATATTAAAATATCATTATATATTTTAATTTTAAGTTGTGAATTAGAGTTATTGATAATATATATCCAATCATCAAAAGTCATATTTTTAAGTAGTATTGTATATATCATTATAATACAAATATAAAATAATAAGTTTAGAACATACACAAAAGAAAACTTTATTGAAATTTAACATAATAGGTGTTAAATAAAATTATAAATTGAGATAAATATATAAAACTATCTTAATATATGGAAAGAAATATTTATAATACACTTTATAAATTATGCTATGATGGCGATATTAATAGTGTTAAAGATCTTATAGATAATGTTAGTACTGGGACAAGCGAAGCTCGACCCATCGACTTAACAAGTTGCGAAGGTACTGCTATTATAAATTTATGTTTATTAGAAGCAGCAAGTAATAATCAAGAAGAACTAATTGCATACCTAAAAACTATAAATACTAATAATATAAGTATGAATAATTGGATAGTATCAGGTGCAATCAAGGGTAATCACATTCATTTGATAAAAAAAATTAACAGAATTAATTTTAATATGGCAATTATTGATTGTTGTTCATATGGTAATACATATATTTTTGAATATTTATATAATAGAAATAATAATGTTCCCGATATATCATATTATTATATTCATTCGGATATTGTAAAATATATAATTGAAAAAAAACTAAATATTAATATTAATCTTAATAAAATTCACAAAGCAGATTATAAATCACTAGAATGGATATGTAGAAATCTTTCTAAAGATAATAATAAATCCATACCAATTATTCAAATTAGTAAATCAGATTATAATATTATTGAACTTAAATTAGACTATTCTTTAATAGATTATAATAACATGAATATAAATAGTAGACGAGAAATTGCAAACTATTTACTGGATAATGGGATGGATTATAATAGATTACATGATTGGCACAATATTGATGATATTATAATTAATCACATAAAATATTTAAAAATTATTAATAATATATTAAATGAATTAATTATAAATGATTTGACTAATTATATTATGACTTTTATTTCTAAGTAAATATATATGAAATCTATAGTAAGTGGTATAACAAGTTTATTTAGAACAAAACAACCATCGACTATATTAGATGAAAAAACACCAACTACTCTAGATAAAAAAGAACAACCATCTAGTAAATATGTATCTACTTGTACTGTACATTGGGTTAGACATGCAGAATCATGTTCTAATATTGTTGGAAATATTAGTTATGATAAAATAATGCATCCACCAATAACACCTTTAGGACTTGCCCAGTCAATTAAATTAGGATATCATTTAAGAGGTGAAGTTTATAGTGCATATTATTCATCACCATCACTGAGAACTATAATGACAGCTATTTTTTCATTAAGAATGGTACATAATATTGATCTTGTAACTTTAATTATTATGCCATGGATAAGTGAAAATCTTAATAATGCTGACACCCTATCCGATGTTGCAAGATATATTAATTTACCTGTAGATACAAAAAGTAGTTGGGATAGGCAAAATAGTTTACCTCATCCAAATAATTTAAAGAAAATAGTGATAAAAATGAAAGAATGGATAAATACAACATACAATAATGAATATTTTGATCTGCATTTATATAATTTATTTGAAAAAATAATTGAGTTATTCAAGTTAATTTTTCAAACTTATTTATTTGAAGGTCCAATTTTAAGGTTTCAATCTTCATTGTCTGAACTAGAATCCTTAAATAGGTCAATTAGACATAATTCATCTAATAACATAATATTTCCTAATAATCTTACACGTACAGAAGATACAGTTACACTTGGAGATACAGATGATGAAGACCAAAGTGATGGCGTATTTGTAAATCAAATGATATTTAAAGATCTAATAGTAAAATGTAAAACTTTATTAACTGCATTAGAAAATCATAATAATCAACAACATAATGCTAATAATACAGTCGCGCAAATAGATACACAAGCAGAAGAAAAAAAAGATACACAAGCAGAAGAAAAAAAAGATACACCAAATGGCCAATATTACGGGATGCCCTCATTTTTACAAAGTAGGCAGTTATTTAATCAAAAATTATTAACTCAAATAAATGAAATATTAAATCAAATAGAAATAAGTGATACTAATAAATTTCTAAACGGTCCTAACATTGATTTCACTTATTATGAACAAGAATATAAAAAAATATTTTCTCCTGAAAGGACTCAAATAATTAAACCTGATGATAAAAAATATCATAATACATTTTTAGTATATATAAATAAAAGATACGCACCATCACAGCAAATAATTGTATTTACTCATGGTGGTACAATAGAAAATTTATTAGGTATAAGACATCCTAATAATACTTCAATTTATAAATCATTTCAAGCTACTAAACCTGAGCTTATATATTGTCCAGAGGCTGGATTAATATATAGTACAAAACATTGTGATATTAATGGAAAAAAATATAATGGCGAGTTAATAGAAAATAATGTAAAACATAATAATTGTAATAAAGAGAATCCAATGGGTAAATTATTCAATACTGTAGATGGTATATTCAAAGAAGAAATCAAGGATGATAATAATAAAAAATATTTAAAATATAAAAACAAATATATCAACTTAAAAAATAAACTTTCTCTAGTATCATATAAAAATATATAAAATTATTATTTTGTATAATGATAATATTTCCAGTGTACTATAATGAAAACTAATAAAATAACAATAAATGAAAAAAAAGTTAATGTATTAACAAATGATGTATTTACTATTACATTAAATAATACTGATCATTTAATAAATATAGAATATTTATTAAATAAAGATAATTATATTAGTTATTATGATATTTTTGTAAAGAAAATATATAATATGATGCTAACTGATGAAAGTGCGGAGCACAGTAAATCAGATAAGTTGTGCAATGTACGAGACTATTTATTATTTACAGATAATATGGTGTATGTTCTTTATTTTAATTTAATATTTGATAGTAACTACAATATTATAATAGATTCAGTTATAATTAAATATACAATACAACGTAATTAAAAATTGTGCGAATACTGATTCAAAATTCTAAAGAATTTTGAATTTCGTATCGCAGTCTTATTATACAATCAAAAATCTATAGATTTTTGATTTTATAAAAATTGTTAGTGTGCGTATAGAAAATGCTGAGTATTTTCTATTCTGCAACTAAATGATGTTTATAAAACTAGGCTTAGTCTAGTTTTATAAAAATTGTGCGAATACTGATTCAAAATTCTAAAGAATTTTGAATTTCGTATCGCAGTCTTATTATACAATCAAAAATCTATAGATTTTTGATTTTATAAAAATTGTTAGTTTGTGTATAGAAAATGCTAAGCATTTTCTATTCTACAACTAAGAGATGTTTATAAAACTAGGCTTGGCCTAGTTTTATAAAAATTGAAT
>Ga0214921_10006672_pt1 | contig 15669 bp, 12 predicted proteins | sample LL1505_MetaG_FD_177992 | JGI IMG/M metagenome (GOLD analysis project Ga0214921, IMG submission 177992) | Freshwater microbial communities from Lake Lanier, Atlanta, Georgia, United States - LL-1505 | ecosystem: Environmental > Aquatic > Freshwater > Lake | place: USA: Georgia | collected...
TATAAAAAGCATGGACCATTTGATCATTATACTTTCTTAAAAAATAAACTACCCCTAAAACTTTTAGATGTAAAGACTAAAGGAAAACTAATGTATATGATATTTGAAGATAATCTATATATTTTAGCAACATTAGGATTAAGTGGTGGTTGGTGTTATTTGCAAGAAGGAAAGAAAAAATATGAATTTACTGAAGTCGAAGATGACTTTTCAGGATATGTTCCAAATGAAGAATTAGAAACTTATTTAAAGAATGCAAAGAGTCATTTAAATGTTGAATTTAAAACAGATAAAGGATCATTATACTTTTATGATACATTATCATTTGGTACTTTAAAAGTATTAAAAACAGAAGAAGAATTAAATAAAAAATTAAAAACTATTGGTCCTGATATTATGGATGAAACAACTACATTAGATTTATTTAAAAGTCAAATTAAAAAAACTGTTAATTTAACTAAAGAAATTGGAGTTGTTTTAATGAATCAAAAAATAGTTGCAGGAATTGGTAATTATCTTAGAGCTGATATTTTGTATCTTTCAAAAATTAGTCCATTTCGTAAAGTAAATAAATTAAGCGATGATGATATTAAAGAATTATATAATAATGCAAGAATATTAACATGGGGGGATTATGATCGTGAAGAAGCAATTAAATTAAAGATAATGACTAAAACAACAAAACTTCCGAAAGATTATGATCGTATGTTTTTTGTATATCAAGAAGAAAAAGATATTCATGGAAATAAAATAATTAAAAAAGAATTATTTGAAGGGAGTCAAAAAAGATTTATATTTTATGTTCCTGAAATTCAAAAATAAAATATTATATAATATATAATATATATAAATGAGTGTAGAAAAAAAAATTTCTATATCACCATCAACTATAGATTTTATTTCGAAGATAAATTTAACTGATATACCAGAAAACAGAAAAATGTTTGTAATTCAAAATAGTACTCAGTTTATTGTTGATGTATTCTCAGCAGCACATCTATATTTTGATACACGTTTTAATAATGATCTTTTTAATAATCTTAGAGCATTTATAATAAAGAAAATTATTATTTTATTAAATTCGTCAACACCATTTAATTATTCAAAAAATTTTAATGGAAGATATCCATTTAGATATTCCGAAGAACAACAGAAAATATTATTTAATGAAAAAAGCTCACCAGAAGAAATAAAAGAAACTGTAATACAAATACTGCAGACCAGTGTACCATTAGATTATTATTTATATTATGCTCGTGAATTAACTATTTTAAATCTTGGAGAAAATTCAAATAGAATAGTTTATCCACGACCTCCCTTAACCACAAGTTCATTCGCTGCAGCTAGTGCACCACTACCAACTGCTAGTGCTTCTAGTGCTTCTGTAGCTCCCACAGGTATATCTCACCAAAGTGCACCACCATTAGGTATACAACCTAGACAACCTATACAATTAAATGTTGCGTCTCCAGAATTTATATTAAGCGAAGGCTCTGCAAGTGCTCCCCCCCCTTTTACAGGAGTCCCAGCTGCAGCCACCCTCCCAAGTCCATATTTTAGTTCATTTCCTACATTTAGTGCATTACCACATGCCGCTGCATTTAGTGCTCAAATCGGAGGCCCACAAACATCATTCGGTCCACAACCACCATTTGGTGCCCCACAACCACCATTTGGTGCCCCACAACCACCATTTGGTGCCCCACAACCACCATTTGGTGCCCCACAACCACCATTTGGTGCCCCACAAAGAGGATATATACCTGTATCACCATTCGGTGCACCACCATCATCAGCAGCCACAGATTTTTTTTCTTCAACTACAACCCTAGCACCAAGAGGCCTACAAGGAGCCCCACCAAGAGGCCTACAAGGAGCCCCACCAAGAGGCCTACAAGGAGGCCCACAAAGAGCTTCCCCACCTCGTATTATCCCTCCCCCACCCAATAGTTCATATACGTATTTTGAAAATCAACCACCCAATGTTTTATCAATCGGTACAAGAATATGTTATCAATTAAAAACACACCCAAATCAAGAATTTATAGGTGTAATTTTCAATAATAGTAATAATGGTCCACCAGTAGATGATATAAAAAAACCATATTACAATGTAATGCATACAACAAGAGATTATTTTTTTGTTAATAGAAAATCTCCTTATACTCACAAAGCATTAAACGATGCAGTAATAACAGAAGCACCATCTTATATTACAGATCCTGCTAATTCTATAATACCAAATGGATTAATAGAAAGTACAAGAATTAAATATAAAATAGATAATAATGAACATGTTGGTGAAATTTATAATAATGGTCCTATTACAGATCCTAAAAATGTAAGATTATATGCAAATTATAAACGAGGATTTAATCAAGTAGATATGAATGATAAAAATAAAACTTATAAAGTAAGACATTTAGTAGATGGAAAAACTTACATATATATTGAGGTTCCGAGAGATTATTTATTTATTAAAATTGTTGAAAATGAATTAACATATCCTCCACCCCCTGGTTCTTCACGTAAATTTCAACCCTTAATAAAAGATTTAATAATAGATTTAGCAAAATTAAGTAAACAAATAAATAACTCCGCTTCACCAATATCCGAAGATTTATTAAGAAAACATGCAGAATTAAAAGAAATAATAAAAAAAATTATAAATTAATTAATCAAATTCATTTACTATTTGATCATCATTTAGTAAATTAAATTTAATAAGGGCATTCATTGCACTAATTTGTTGGGCAGCCTTTTTAGTAGTAGCAGTTCCAGTACATAAAATTTTTCCAGTAAAATCTAGAATACCTTCTTTAAACATTTTCTTCCCAGTTTTTTTATCAATAAATTGTTCTACTTCTACATATTTGGGTGCATTCCATTTATTCTTGTGATAGAAAATCATAATTTGATTCTTAAAATTGGTATCTTTATAAATTAGTTCAGAATAATCAGGGATACTCTCCAATAAAATCCGCATAAATTTATAACAAACATCAAATCCTTGATCTTTATATAATGATCCCATAAAAGATTCAAATACATCCTCTAGCAACTTATCACTATCTCTTCCCTGTAAAGTTTCAACTTGATTTGAAATAATCATGTATTTATCTATTCCTAAAATTTTAGCAAATACACATAATGCTTCTCTGTTTTCAATCTTCATCTTTAATCTAGATAAAAATCCTTCATCATCAGTATCTTCATTAAATCGATCGAATAGATAATCTGCACAAATTAGTTTAATAACTGTATCTCCTAAAAATTCAAAACGTTCATTACTTGTATCTTGTAAGCTTAATGTATTTTTACCATAATATTTTACAGCTTCATCAAGCATATCTTTATATAAACCATAATATTCTCGTTTAATATATGATTTATGAGTTAAAGCTTTTCGATATAATTCGATATTTTTAACCTTAATTGTAATATCAAACTTTTTAAATAGTCTTTCAACATCTTCATTTTTAATCAAAATATTATTTTCATTAAAAGGAATTGAAACTGTTTCAACGTCTTCGTGTTCTTCTGCCATTTAGTTTATAATTATTATAATGATTTAACTTTAAATCTATAAAAAATCAATTTTTAAAATCAATTTTTTACTTAAAGATAAATCCATATTATTATTTATAAAAATATGGATACATTTACTATGTGCTTTATATTATTTACTATTGGTATGCCCATTTTATATGCTGTAAATGAATGCAGAAAACTTAGATTAATACAACTCGAAAGAGGTAATGTAGCCCAAGATGCTCTCTATCAAGAAGAACCCCAAGAACCCCAAGAACCCCAAGAAACTCAAGAAGATAGTAGTGACTCATCAGATCTAGATCAACCATTAGATGATACTCCATTAACTGAAGCAGAATCAGCAAATGAAACAACCGCTAGTATTAGTGTTCATTATCGTGGTAGAATTGATGTTAAAAAGATGTTAGAGTCATTAGTTACTGATAGTAAATTTAAAGAAACATCAGTAGATTTAGATAAAATATTAAATGATATAATTAATCAACAAAAGACAAAATAAAATTATAATATAAATTATAATATAAATTATAATATAAATGCAACCTTCTATAAATATAGATGGATTAAATTTTACTCTTTTATATAGAGCGTATGATGATGATAAAAATAATATTAGAAAATTAATAATTTATTGTTGTGATAATAGTGATCAACAATATATATCCTATAAATCAAATTCAGATATTAATTGGAGATTTGCATATAAAAATAGAATTGCTGGCGAATATGTAAAAGGATATAATTATATAACAACAACTCAAATTCATCAAGATTTACAGATTTTTTTTTATAAAAATTATAATGATCTTCCAGAACTTTTAGATATATCTAAAATAGCTACTATTTATAGTAGTTTGAAGATGATATATAATGATGAAGAAAATACTGAATTTTCTGATATAATAGAGGATGATACATTAACATATAAACATGATGTATTCGTACCATTAAAAAAATGTCCAAATGGTGACTCAACTAATAGATATTGTTTTATGCAAAAAAATATTTTAAATGCATTTGATATAGATTATGAAATAAAGAGTAAATATAATGAGTGTATGTTCGAAATACTTCAACAAATTAAAAATGATAATAAAACTTTATTTGAAAAATATAATATACATTCATTTGTTCAAGAGGAAGATAGAAAAACATTTTATAATTTAATTGTTAATGCATTTTCTAAATATATGGAATATTTTTTTGAATTAGATGGTGTACCTAAATTTATTTATGATATAAATATTAATGTACCTTATGAAATAGGTAGTCTTCTAACTCAAAAAATAACCGTATATATATTTAAAATTATTTTAAAATTAAAAGATTCAGATTTAAGATTTATATTATATTATGGAATATACGATTATATTGGATATAATAGTAAATTAAAATCATTAGAATCAAATTCAAAATCTTATAAAATTATTTTAAATTTATTACCAATAGATTCAAAAATAAATAAATATGGAATGAATGAAAAATATATTGCAATACAAACTATATATATTTATAAAATGTTTGAATATCATCATTTTACGTATGGACAGGCAGCACAAGTTGATTATGATAATGATTTGCCAGGTAATTATACATTTATTGGAGATTTATTAAATAATTTATGGCCTTTACAACATATGGGAAAATTAGAATTATATGAAAAAATTATTAATTTATCATTCATAAGCAAACAAATAAATATTAAAGAAGATGAATTATTATTATTAAAATATGATAAATTAAAAAAAGATATTAAAGAATTATTAATAAAATAAAAATTCTTTTCTTAAATTATACTAAATAATGTGTAAAACAAATATTTTATATATTGATAATTCTAATATAGAAGGAAAAGGATTATTCTGTAAAGAATCTCTATCAGTAGGTGAATGTGTTGGTTTATTAGCAAGAGTTTATGGAGATGCTAATTTTGATGATAAACCATATGGTAGATTTATAAATCATTCAGAAGAAAATAATTTAGATTTAAAAATTGTAAAAGATAAAACGAATAGAATAATATATGTATTAGGTGTAGCAAATAAATATATTTTTAAAGGAGAAGAATTAACAGCAAATTATACGGATAAAAATGCACCCAAACCTAATTTTATTACAAATAAATCTTATAATTTTTTAATAAAATTAGGTTTATAATTCACTACTAAATTGATTATCATTTTCAGAGGAATCTAAACTGTCACTATTTCTTCTTACATCTTGTTTAACAACTTCATTAGTGGGAGGTAGTTTTACTTCTTCAGATTCAGATCTAATAGCTTTTTGTTTATCAGATTCACTACTTGTATCATTTATAACGTAAATAGTAAATAAATTAGTATTTTTAATTATATTACCTGAAGTATTATCAAAATGATATTCAGGAATTTTATGATCAAAATCTGTATTTGGATTATATCTATAAAGTGGTTGTTTTCCTTGATTTAATTTTTTAGCAAGATTAATAAAATATTGTCTTCTTCCATCAACAGATTTACCTAAACAATTAATTTGAAATTCTCTAAAAATTGTATCATCCATTACAGTTTTATTATGTTTTTTAAGATATTCATTGCGATTTTTAATTAAATCGCCAAGAATATTATTAACATTTGTGGCATCTATTTTATTATTTAAATTAAAATAATATTTAATTAAATGATGTAATAATACTTGTTGAAAACTTGCAATATTACCAGCATCATATTTACGATAAGGTATACATTTATCATAATTTTTATAAACAGTAAGAACTACTTTATTATTAAAAATAAAATCAGTATGTCTATCCCAAAATTGAAAATAAGGAAAATATTCTTCAAATGATACATTATATTTTTTATTTAATAAATTATAAATATTATTTACATCATTTTTATAATCGGTTGATATAATTTCATAAGGTAACTTTTTCTTATCTTTATCAATAGTATAAAATTGAACAGCATATGTACCGACATGAATAATTGAATTTGAATCATTTAAATATTTTGCAATATCTTTCAAAATATTTTCTTCTTTTAAGCTTAATTCATCATACTTTATTTTGCCAGTACCAACTTCTAAAGGATAATTTTTAATTAATTTCATTCCTCTTGGGACAGATTTTTCTAATCTTCTAAAACTCATTAATGGATCAGTATACATTCGTAAATAATCAATATACATAAACTTGGGATGGATGTATCTTAAACCATCTATTTTTATTGTTGGCATGCGATTATATATAAATGCAGGAACGTAAGAAACATCACCAATTTCTATAAAATTTACTCTTACTTTATATGTATCGTCATGTTGTGCTTGTGCACCTTGAACATATTTAAATTTTTTTGCTTGTAATACATCACATACTTCTTTTAAATCATGAAGTGGTTCTGGAGAATAAAATTCAATATCAGGCATATCATATTCACTATATATAGCATCTTTTTTATTTTTATTTGTTATTAATCTATCTAAAGCTGTTCCACCATAAATAATTCTATCTTTTTTCCTAATAAATTCTTCAATAACTTTAATTACACTATTAAATTCATCAAGAGTTGGTTCATTTACTGTTTTAACAACTTTATCAGCTTCTTTCATTAATATATCTATGTTATCACCAATAACATCAATATCATGTTGTGTATATAAATTTATTTTAGTACTCATATACTTAACTTATATTTTTTTTAAAATGAATATATAAAATTAAATTATTAAATTTATATAATAACTTATGAATAAAGTAAGTTCTACAAATAGTTTATCTTCTTTAAATTTAAAAATAAAACGCCCTCTTATTGCATTAGACGATGATAGAAAATTTTATAGACCAATGTCATTATCTGAATCATATGTATCACATATTGATTCTAAAGATCAAGAAATATTATCCTATTATCCAAAAGATATATTATCAATTAATTCACGAATTAATTCACCAATTAATACTGATTTAAATAATTTAAACTATTCGGAAACATTATTACAACCACTCACATCTCCTCAACAATTAGAAATTACTGCAGAACAACCAGAAAATCCTCCACTTAGAATATTATATTATACAGAAGATAAAATAGAAATAGTAATAAACAAACTAATGTTATTTTTTCTTCATTTATTTTTAATATCATTATTTGAATTAATATTTTTCTTTGGATTTGTTACTAAATTTGAAAATAAAGCAATTGTTCAATTAATTAATGAAATTACAAATACTGTTATAAGTTCATGCAATACATTAAATACGTCAGATAAACAAATAATAGATTATTTTTTAAATAGAATAGTTAATTCTGAACAACTCCTGATTAATTCAAATAATGCTATTCAAACAAGAAATATATATAATAATTCATTGCTAATTATTGGTATATCTTATTTTATAGTATTATTATTCTTAAATATATTTATATATACAATAAATAAATGTTATTTTAAAAGAAATATTAATTATAAAAATATTTGTTTGGATAATTGTGTTATGATTATTTTATTAGGATTGTATGAATATATGTTTTTTTCTTATATAGTGTTTCAATATCAAACATCCAGTACTAATGAATTAGTATATGATGTTTATAATCAGGTTAATGCAACATGTTAACTTTTTAAAACTTACAACTGGCCCCACAAATATAACAATCAAACCATGTAGTTGCTCCTTCATCAGCTGATCTATTTTGCATTTGTCGAAGTACTCCTTTTTTCCCTTTACATTTCTTGCATTGATATAAATCAGTATAAGCTAAATTAGTTTTCTTATCTTCCATGTAGTTAAATTTCTTAATAATACTAGCCCAATTGTTAGGATTTAATTGCTGTGGAGTATATTCAAGTACTTCATCAATATTTTTAATTAATGAATCTATAAGTGCTGGATTATTTTTAATATTTGTAATAATATCATTAACTTTAGATTCATAAATACTTTGAAGAATTGATTCAGTCTGACTTTTTTTAACATTGGTTAAACAGTAATTTTGACTGTAAATATGAATTTTATCTTCTAATTCATCTGATAAATCTTCATCTTTAATTACTGAATTTAATAATTCAAAAGTAGTATCACGATATGCTTTTTCTAATTCTAGGGACATCTTATTTAAATATATATGAATATATATTTAAGTAATAATTTTATAAATCAATTTTTAAATCTTGCTCTTAACAATAAATTCTACCTTATTAATAGGTACAACATATCCTTGATCATTAATAATCTGTGTAAATGTTGGATTATATGGTTGTTTATTAAAAATCAATTGATTATTATAAACTTTTTGTGGTTTAAAGAATTTGTTACTAATATCCATTGGTTTAAAGATTTTCTCAGTAAATGCCTTACTTAAACTCTTAATTTCATAAAGTTCCTTCCATTTTTCAACATCAAATGAATATTTAATTAGCTTGATTCTTTCTTTATCATTTAGAATAGTGGTAAATCCACGCTGTCTATATTTATTAATTACTTCAATAGGATCTTTAGTCCCTGCAAAATATTTATATTCAATATTACATAATGTCATACATGCTGATACTGCAGATGGTAACATTTGTACATTAGTTCCATCGTAATAAGCTCTAACGCAAGGTAGATGAAATTTATGAACAGTTGAAAAGAAGTTAGGATATCTAATTTGAAAGATTTCGAAAGTTCTTTTAATACCTGAAATAGTGTATTTAAATTTAAGATTTTCAGTTACCATATAACTAGAAGGGATTAAATCATCATCTAATTCTGCAAATCCTTTAATATAGAAGTTAATATTTTGAAGTGGAAGAATTTCAAAGAATGCATTATATTTGGGATCTTTAAATTTTTCAGAATCTTCAGTAAAATACTTCTTGTGATCATTAACTTTCTTATCTAAATATAGTTTATATAATTTAGGTTTATTTTCATTGAGTTTTTCTTTAAAATTTTCCTTAGTGCATGTTAATTTTAATTCACTAATAATTTCATCAATTTTATTATAATTAATATGAATATTTGCAGTTTTAACTGGAACAAGTCTAGAAATATTATCAGAATTTAATTCTTTAACTGCTAAATCAAAAGATTCATTCAATTGATGTGCAAAATCAATATATTCAAATGTATCTTGAATATTGCAAAGAATATCTAGGTCAGCATTACCATAGTATTCATCTACAAATGTTTCAAAGTTAGCTCCTACATTTAAAATAAGTGGATTATAATTTGGTAAACAAGCTGCAATCATACTACCAGATAATGCAATATTTTTAAAATTTGCATGTTTAAATACATCCATATTTTTATTTCCACTTAGGAAAACATTCATTCTCTTTTTAAATGTATCAATGGTTGCTACACCATATTTATTTTTAATTAAATCTTTATCAATAACTTGAGAACTATCATAAGAACCAAAAGTATAACAATCAATTCCAAAAACATTTGATTCACTAAATAATTTATCATTAATAAGGATAGGTAAATAAGGATTTTCTTTTAGTTTAAAAAGATTAAAACTAAAAATAGGTAATTTAGAAGCTACATCACAATTAAAAACAAATCTATCTGAAGAATCAATGAAACTTCTTTTGATTGTTTCTTCTAAATAAAGCGAAATCCATCCATAAGCAATCATCTTACGAATTGATCCTTCACTAAAGTATACATTTGCTAATTTATTAAATATTTCTAAGATATTTTCATTATTTAAAACTAGATGACAATATTCTTTTGAAATTAACATGTTTACGAGTAATGTAACTAATTCATCGTGTGCATTTTCTTGATGAAGTTTTTGAATCACTTCATTGAAATTTGGTAAATCTTTTTTATCATGCATTTTGTAAATTAAATATCCATTCTTTTTAATAGCATTTGATGCATCTACAAAATTTTGTTTTCTAAACATATGACTTAAATAATCTCCACCATCATCAGGTAAATTTTTAATATTTTCAATAACATCAATTAATTTTTTATCATTAATATTAGTTAGATCAATAAAATTAAAATTACGATTCATAAAAGGCAAACTGATATTTAGCTTACAATTATATGCTTGCGACCAATAAGTAGATTCATCTGAATTTTCAATCATGTAACGAATATCTTTAATTTTTTTAATATTACCAAAATAATAATTCAAGAACTTAATCTTAAAATAATCTTCTAATAGATAATTTTTGAATTGAGATAGATATAATTTAATATCTGATTTTGAAATAGTAAAAATTGGAACTACTAGAGTATGATTATTATAAGTTTCACTAGGTTTATGTTCAAGAAGACTAATAATATCCATAGTAATAATGCTAATAGAATTTTTTAGAATATCATTATTTAAAATACTAAATGGTGCTTTTAGAAGACATACATTTTTATAATAATTATCTAATTTTTTTTCTGATAAAGCTGGTTCAAAAATAGAAATATTATCAAAATATTCATTATCAAAAAATTCATCAGTGAAACAAAGCACATATACACTCTTAAAATTTGATACTAATTCATCTGTTCCCATATTATCAATATTCTTTAATTGACCTTCAATAAATAATTGCTTGTTGCCATAGAGAGTATTTGATACTTTAGTAGACATTGTTATATATATAATAATGATTACATGTTAATAAAATAAGGAATTATCAATTTTTTATGGTACATAAACTAGATGATCGTCAACCATCATATAATAGTCCATTTCAAATAGTCGTTGCATACATTTATTAAATAATTCTTTATCAACTTTCTTCTTAGATTTCATACATACAAGATCATAAATTGAATCTTTATGAATTTTTGTAGGTTTAATTGTTTTAAGAATGAAACATTCTATCATTTCTGCAGCACAATTGATTTCTCCAACCTTTGTATCTTCTTCTTTTACTTCCACTTTTTTAATAAATTCAACCTTAAGTTCTTGTTTAATTTTAAAAGTAGCCATATTAAGAACAAAATTTTCTTTATTATTAATAATTAAATTATAATATTCGAGAGTGTAAATAATATCATCAAGATTTTCTTTATCAAAATGTTCTGATAATAGTTGATATGACACTGCAGAATATGGATTATTAAATAAGAATAAAGCATTTAGTAGTAAAATATTTGTATTTACAATAGTATTATCAATTTGTAATTTACCATTAGATAATTGTTCATTAATTTTTACTTGTTTTAATCCACTAAAACATCTATCAAACCATTTATTTGCAAATGATTCGTATCCAATTAAATCAGGAACATACTTTGTAATTTTAGATATATTTTCATCAACATGTTTATAATCAATATTATATAATGATATAATATCTTTATTAAAAATACTTTTTGAAGCATTCTCTACATGAGTAATTTTAAGATCATCTGAATATTTCTTTTGTTCATCAATAATATTATCAATAACAGCTAATTTTTTATTAGTTAGAGTATTGAGTCTATTAACAATATCAATATAATATTTAATATTATCTTTGCTAAAATACTTTGGAATAATTAATTTAATTAGTTCTTTACTTAATGCACCAAAATTTGTAAAATATTTAAAAATTACTTCTAGATTGGATAACTTATCAGGATTGCAATTATTTTTAAGCATATTAATATAACAGTTAGTTAGTAATTCATCTAATTTGTTTGTATCAATTACTGAATTAATTCCAAAATGAATAATTTGATTTTTATCATATTTTTCATTATATACTTTAATAATAGTAGTTAGTACATTGCAGCGTAAGATAGATTTTAAAATTTTTTGTTTTTGATTTTCAATATTAAGTGAATCTTTTACTTTATTAAAATACAATGACCAATTACAGTTATCAATAATATCATAACAGTTATTTTTAATTTCAATATAATTATCAATAATATTACCAATATATTCGTCATGAGAATCATTAATAACACAATTTTCAATATAATTTTTAATTAGATCTATTTTATTATAATTAATAATTTTAATAATATATGGATTGTATTTGAGCTTAGAAATATAAGTTTGGATAAGGCAAAAAATCTTGTATTGAGTTAAAGTTTGTTTTTCAAAATTATCATTTTTATATGTTTTTGTGATGTGTTCAATAATCTTTTCAATAATAAATACTGAATGAGAATTATCAATCTTATCATTTAGTAATTGATCTAAATTAAATAATACTTTGTTATCAAGAATATGATTTACAATTTCAATGATATTATTAGTATCTTTTGAAAAGTTATATTGAATAAATTTTTGAATATTTTTTACAGAATTAATATCTAATACACACAAGAATAATGTTTCTAGAATACTAGTTAATGTATTATATTTACGGATTGTAAATTCTACACTCTTATCTCTTTTAACATCTACAATATGTTCATCAAAAATTTTTACTAGATCTTCTTTGTTAATTTTATCTCTATTCATAAAAATATGCGGATAATAATAGTTAATCATATTTGGTTTTTCAAAACATTTCTTGACAATCTTACGACAGTCAATATCATCGATATCGCTTACTTTGACAATGTTAAAGCAATCCTTCATTTTGTTATTTATATATATAAATATATATATGAATAATTGGTAATAATATCAATTTTTTTTGAAGTACTTATAGTACAAACTTATCTAATATAAAATAAGTAACTGCAAATAATAAACCTCTTGCTAATAAATTAAATTGTTGATTCGATAAATAAGGAACATTTTTAACAACATTCTCTAATTGACTAGAAGAAAAAACATAGAATAAAGCAAATAATACTCCTAATAATGATAATGTTTTAGTATTAAATTTATTCATAAATCCCTCTACTTTTGCAGGAGATTTACCTTCTTCACTTTGTGGTTCAGGTTGTCTTGCAGCTGCTTGTTGTCTTGCAGCTTGTTGTTGTTGCATAGCTTGTTGTTGCATAGCTTGTTGTTGCATCATACGCTGTTGTAACATTTTTTGTTCATTCATTGCACCATTGTCAGAATCTGCAGCTCCACTCCCACCTTTATTTCCAACTAAGTTATCAAAATCTTGAGAGATCTCATCATTGTTTTGATTCATATTATATTTTATTTTAATATTTTATTTAATTATACCTAACACATTAAAAACTAAACATTTTTTACTTTAAATATTTTATCTCAAACAATACTTAAAATATTTTCATATAAATTATCAAAAATAATATATTTATTTGTATATTTATCATTTGATTGATAATCATAAAATTTTAAATCTTTTGGAACTGTAATTTCTTTATCATCACATAAATATTTATTATAAATATTCATTATTTTTTTAATATAATCATCTAAAATTGAATCATATTTTTTATCATTTTGACTATTTTGTGCAATAAATATTCTATTTGCAAATACTGTATCATAAAATAAACCTAGGATTTTATTATATTTACTTTTTGAATTATCACCTTTTTCATCAGCAAATACATCAATAGTAAAATTTAATATATCACTTCTTTTAAAAGATAATTCATCTAATTTAATATCTTTTAGATTAGAAGGTGCTACTATTTTTAAATTGTTATCAAAAATATACTTTGAATATTTATCACCTTCAAAACACAATCCCTTAAAATAATAATTACTTAATACAATTTCAACTAATTCATCCATTGTTAGAGAATCTTGTTGAATAAATTCAAGTGTTTTTTCTTTATCTGTAATTTTTGTAGTAAGTAAAGAATTTGCAAATATACATATATCACCATTAATAATTTTTCTTTTAGTATTCATAATAGTTCCTAAAAAATTCATATCTACTTTAGTATATTCAAGATAACACATTTGATATATTTTTTTATTAGTAGTATAAATATCAATCGTGTTACCAACATTATCTTTATCTACTTTTAATAAATCACTAATTTTAGTAATAAATTCAGTGTTATCTTTAAAATTAATTTCTTCAATAAGTCCAGTTAAATATTCAACTAGTCTAATTCTTGATTCATCTGTTAATTTTAATTCATCTGTAAATTCAAGTGTATCAAATTTAAAGGTATCATCATTTGTCTTTAGTTTAAAAAATTTCATTTATGAATATATTTATATGTATTTTTTTATATTAAAAATATTAAAATATTAAAAAAATTGAAATTTTTTATATATCCTAGTTACATTACTAAAGATTGAAAAAAACAACGACGGCTACCATGAGTGGGAGTGGGAGAGCAGAAGCTGTTGGTGGAGCTGGAGGAAATCGTAGTGAAGGTAGTCCTCCAAAGCGTAAATGTGTGGGATCTGATGAAGATGAATTTTTTGTTTTACCATGTTTTGGTGCAACAACAAATCCATCTAAATTCATCTCATCGTTGGGTGGAGGAGGTGGTGGAGATACTATCGCAGCTGCGAAACATGTAGTTAAAGGAAATCTAGGAAAACTGAACAGTGTACTCGGATCTGGTTATGCAAAAAAAGAATATCTTAGTCAAATTGAGAAATACTTGCGTAGTGTAGAGAGTTGTGATATTGCGAAAGCTTTGGAATGTCTTCCCATATTATTTGACAAAATGTGGATAGATGGTACAGATACCTTTGTGATCAAGCCAGAACATGCGGCTGATTACGAAGGAGTATTTAAACCACTCTGTCCTCATCAACATCTACCGGTCTTTCATCCAGAAAATAGCAATTTTCTGATTGATAAATACCGGTACAAGTCAACGATAGAGGAAGCAGTTTTTGTAGTTAAAACCGGATTTCCCGTCAAGATGCTCTTCTCTACTGATTCAAGTGAGAAATCTGGATTACAGCGGGCGTACAATGCTCTTAAGGAAATTTCAGAAGATGTAGTTGTAGTTGAGAACGGAGCCGACGGTATTTGTCCTATTGTACACGGACAAAAGAGTGGTCGCGATGTTATTACAATGGCACTGCTTGCACGTCTAGGTAAGAAATTCAAACTGTGTGTTTGTGGGCCGGCAGTTGATGCACATGCTCCTTTGAAGTTAGTACTTGAAAGAATTAATGCTTTTTCAAAGATTCTTACTAGTAATGGACATAGTGGATTTACTCGCATCCCCCCTTCTGAAATTACCCCTGGACCATCGGAGGGAGTTGATGGAGATGGGCGAGCTGAAACGAATGTCCACTCTGCGGTTTGCTTAGCACAATCTGGTGGAGATCATGAAAGTAAGTTAGCTAG
>Ga0214921_10006673_pt1 | contig 15667 bp, 9 predicted proteins | sample LL1505_MetaG_FD_177992 | JGI IMG/M metagenome (GOLD analysis project Ga0214921, IMG submission 177992) | Freshwater microbial communities from Lake Lanier, Atlanta, Georgia, United States - LL-1505 | ecosystem: Environmental > Aquatic > Freshwater > Lake | place: USA: Georgia | collected 2015-05-28
CCCTGACCCAAGGCTCGCGCCGCGCCCCCACCGACTGGATCGCTGAACAGTTTCGAGCGCTAGACCGGCTCGACGGCGACATCGACGCCCTGTCAGGGCGCCTCTCAAGCGTGCGAACCCTCGCCTATATCGCCAATCGCCCCGACTGGCTGGTCGATCCCGCCCATTGGCAAGGCCAGACCAAGACCTTGGAAGAGCGGCTGTCTGACACGCTGCACCAGCGCCTGATGCAGCGCTTTATTGACCGGCGTACCAGCGCCCTCATGCACGGCCTGCGCCAGCGCGAGGACCTACTCGCAGGCCTCGGAACCGATGGCACGGTCACGGTTGAGGGCCATTTTGTCGGACAACTCAGCGGTCTACAATTTGTCCCGGCCCAGGGTGAGAGCGAACTGGAGGACAAGGCCCTGCGGGCCGCAGCCCAGCGCGCCGTCGGGCCTGAAATTGCCCGCCGCCTTGGTACAATCGCGGCAGAGCCGGATGAGGCCTTTGCCCTGATGCCCGATGGGGCCGTGCTGTGGAACGGCGAAGCGGCAGGCAAACTGGAAATTTCACGCCTCTTTGCCCCCCGTGTGCGGCTGTTTGGTGAGCTTGGCCCTGCGCCTGCGCGCGAGCGGGCCACCCGGCGGTTGGAGGCCTTCTTGGCTGCGGAGGCGGGTCGACGACTTGGTCCCCTGCGCGATCTCGAAGCCGCGATCCAGAGCGGCAAGATCAAGGGTCTGGCCAGAGGCATTGCCTATCAGTTGGCCGAATCGGGCGGCGTGCTCGACCGGTCCCTCGTCGAGACCGAGGTTCGCGCCCTCAGCCCCGTCGAGCGGCGGCAACTGCGCACCATCGGGGTCCGGTTCGGGGCCTTTAGCCTGTTCCTCCCAGCCCTGCTGACGCCAGAAGCCCTCGCCTTCACCCGCGCCTTTGCGGCGATTGAGCGACCGGACTGGCCTGCCGCCTTCCAGTCCATCGGTCCCCTACCCTCCGCCATCCCGTCGGCTAGAACGCTGGCGGCCTATGGCTTGCGGGCCGTGGGAGCCTTCACCGTGCCCGTCTTGATGCTGGAGCAGTTGGACAACCATCTTCGCGCCCTTCCTGCCGTCAATGGTGCCATGCCCCTGGCGTCTGAGGCGATTGAGGCGCTGGGCTGGAGGCCCTCCCAGGCCGAGTGGGTCCTTCGCGGCCTCAACTTTGCCCCCGTCGGCAAGCCTGTGCCCGGCGAGCCTCGCCTGTGGCGCAAACGCCGGGCCGACCGCGCCGAAGCGGCCAAGGCCCCAGAACAGACCGCCAAGGCAAAGGCCGCGATGGACCGGGCCGTGGCCGCCTCACCCTTTGCCGCCCTCGCCGCGCTTAAGGTCCCGCCCCCTGCGCCCCCTAAGACCGCCCGCCGCCGTCGCCGCCCAGTCCGAAAGATCGCCAATGCCCAGAAGGGACAGGCTGAATGAGTGAAGAGACTTGCCGCATTGATGTCTGGCTCTGGCGTGCTCGGTTCTTGAAGACCCGCGCCCTCGCCGCCAAGTTCGTGGAAGACGGGCGTGTGCGGCTCGAGCGTCCCGGCCTTGGCCCGCCGACGCGCCTCGACAAGCCGTCGCGCACCGTCAGACCCGGCGATCAACTGACCTTTGCCATCGCCGCCCGCGTCTTTGCCATCCGCATCGAAGCCCTCGGCGAACGCCGTGGCCCCGCCCCCGAAGCCCAGGGGCTCTATAGCGACCTTCCCGCCTAAGCGGCTTGAAAGGGAACGATGCGGTCCAATATGGCGCCCATGCGCCGCCTTTGCAGCATCAGGTCGAACGCCGCCTGCAGTCGCAGCCAATAGCCATCGCTGAGCCCCCAATAGCGACAAAGCCGAAGGTCTGTATCCGCCGTCACGATGCGCTTGCCTAAGATGATCTCATTGATCCGGCGCGGCGGCACACCAAGGGCGCGCGCCAAAGCGGACTGGCTCATATTCAGCGGCAAGAGGAACTCGTTCCACAAGATATCGCCGGGACTGGGGTTGGGCAGCGGGTCCTGCGGCTCAGTGATAGTCACAGATTTCGACATCTTCCGCCCCGCTGCCCGACCAGCGAAAGCAGATGCGCCATTGCTGATTGATGCGGATGGAATATTGGCCATTTCGATCTCCCAAGAGGGCCTTCAATTGATTGCCCGGCGGCACCTTCAAATCGTCCAACAGCATTGCCGCATCAATCAGGCGCAGCTTTCGTAAGGCCGCGGCTTGAATGTCCGGCGGCAGGTGGCGGGATCTTAGGCCCGCCCAAATCCGCTCGGTTTGCGACCCTTTGAAGGACTTGATCACACCGCACTCCGTAATGCATAACGTTATAAGGGTCAATATGAGCACAAGCCCCCAATTATAAAATCTATTTCAGATTATAAAATTATAAAGCCAATTTTAGATAGAATTACCATGTGAGACACCCCCAGTCCGCACCGCCCCCAGAATTCCTGATAGGGCTGCGATTGGATCGGCTGTTGACAGAAACGCCGATCCCCTGAGATAGACCGCGACCGCCGTCTCGTGGCCAATCGGATATCTTGGACGTGATATGACCTACATCGTTATGGATGCCTGCATTAAGTGCAAGTTCATGGACTGCGTGGAAGTCTGTCCCGTGGACTGCTTCTATGAGGGTGAGAACTTTCTGGCGATCAATCCAGATGAGTGCATCGACTGCGGCGTCTGCGAACCTGAATGCCCCGTGGATGCGATCAAGCCCGATACGGAAGATGATGCCGACGGCAAGTGGCTGAAGATCAACTCTGATTTCGCCAAGGTCTGGCCGAACATCACCGTCAAGGGTGAACCGCCTGCGGATCGCGAAGCCTTTGAGCGCGAAACCGGCAAGTTCGAAAAATACTTCAGCGAAAAGCCCGGCAAGGGCTCCTAAGGCTCGACGCCTAATCAGCCTGCCGCCTACGCTCGCGCAGGGCAGCCAATCGGCGACCCTTTCTTTGTGACGATTTTTGTGATATCTCTTTGGGAGATGTCGCGTTGTGTACCTGCACAGCGCGCATCTTTTCGACAACAGCGGTCCTCTACTGACGCGCGCCCCTATCTAAGGCGAAGGGTGTCCTAGACTAAGTTTGCAACATGACACGGCTGATGACGTCCGTAACGGAGCGGGCCGGATCTCTAATGTCTGTTGTTGGGTAAAAGGCTGAGGTCTTTCATTCGTGTCGGGTGGAAGAACAGATTTTCGAGAGGGTTTTTGTATGAACGCCAATGTCCACGATTTCTCGGTTGATGATCACGTTGTTTACCCCGCACACGGCGTAGGACAGGTGGTCGGCGTAGAAACTCAAGAGGTCGCCGGTATGGCGTTCGAGGTCTACATCATCACCTTCGACCACGAGAAAATGACCCTGCGCGTCCCGACCAAAAAAGCCAAGACGGCTGGCCTGCGTCCTTTGGCGGCGGGCGATGTCGTCTCGCAAGCCCTGACCACCCTTAAGGGCCGCGCCCGCGTTAAGCGCACCATGTGGAGCCGCCGCGCGCAAGAATATGAAGCCAAGATCAATTCCGGCGACCTGATCTCCATCGCCGAAGTCGTGCGCGACCTGCACCGCGCCGAGAACCAGCCCGAACAGTCCTATTCAGAGCGTCAACTCTATGAATCGGCTCTCGACCGCATGGCCCGTGAAGTCGCGGCCATCGAGCGGATCGACCGCGATGCCGCCATCGGCATCCTGAACAAGTCCCTGCTCAAGGCCGCCTAGGCCCCTAGCGTGATCTCGTCCTGAGCTGGCCGGAAAGCCGCTCAGGACAAAAATCAAAAATCTTTAGCGCCTCAGTGAACCGCTCAGCGCGCGGCCACGTAGACCAATTGTCCGGACCTTTGAGTTCGGTGCAGAGGGTCAAGACCATGGCGCTAGTTGAAACATCTGAATCCTTACGCGCAGACCGCCGGTTCGTGAAAACCGCGATGTCGGCCCCGATGCTCGAGGCCTCTCACGAGCATGACCTCGCCCGTCGCTGGCGCGAAGACCAAGATGACAAGGCCCTGCACGAGCTGATTACCGCCTATATGCGTTTGGTCGTGTCCATGGCCGGGCGCTTTCGCAACTACGGCCTGCCGATGAGTGACCTGGTGCAGGAGGGCAATGTTGGCCTGATGCAAGCCGCCGCACGGTTCGAGCCAGAGCGTGAGGTGCGGTTCTCCACCTATGCCTCCTGGTGGATCCGCTCGTCGATCCAAGACTATATTCTACGCAACTGGTCCATTGTCCGCACGGGCACCACCGCGGCGCAAAAGTCGCTATTCTTCAATCTGCGCCGCCTGCGGGCTGTTCTGAATGATGTCGGCGGCCAGGGCCTGTCCCCCGAAAGCCGCGCCTTTATCGCCAAGGAATTGGCGGTTGATGAGCGGGAAGTCGATGCCATGGCCTCTCGCCTGTCGACCGGCGACCGGTCCCTCAACGCCCCTCTGGTCGAAGCTGGCGAAGGCGAATGGCAAGATTTCCTCAAGGACGAGGCCGAGCTTCCCGAAACCGTGGTGATGAACAGCCGGGACGATGCCACGCGCTCAACCCTGCTTCAGGAAGCCCTCAACACCCTGACCCCGCGCGAGATGAACATTGTGCGCCAACGCCGCCTGATCGAGGAGCCAGAAACCCTCGAAACCCTTGGCAAGACGCTCGGCATCTCCAAAGAACGGGTGCGCCAGATCGAGCATCACGCCATGAAAAAGCTGAAAATCGCGCTGGAGCAAAAGGTCGGCGATCCTTGGGCGGCAGGCCTAATCGGCTAGGTTGGCAGCCGCTCCCCACGATGCTACACCGCCACCGTGGGTCCCGTTAGCTCAGCCGGACAGAGCACCGGTTTCCTAAACCGGGGGTCAGAGGTTCGAGTCCTCTACGGGACGCCACGTTTTTCAATGACTTATGCGAACTAATTTCGATTGAAATTTTCCCGGGTAACGCCCGGGGTAACGACATTGCAGTTTATACCCTTGTCCATCGTTTAGAATTCGGCCAATACGAGACGAAACACGCCTCTTCTGGAAGGCAACACAGCCTGCAAAGTGATTACGCGGGCGACATAAACTGGAGAAATAATTGATCAAAAAGACACCGAAAACCGTTCCTTGTGAGCCCCCTTACGCGCGCGAGGATAATTCCCGTAACGACCTAGGCCTATCGCCCTCCTTCAGAGAAGCGGAATTTGACAAATGGGCCGCTGACACACGTTTCATCACGCTAGATATTTCAGCACTTAGTAACCCGGTCAGCTTCCCGAATTTCGTAGGGCAGGTGCGGGCATTGATGACCTCACTTGAAGATGGCGTTTCTTCCGCCCGATTTCGCACAAGTTGGAAAACCGTTCTTTACAACACTGCACAACGTTATGCCTGGAAGCCCTCAGAGGTGCCGGTTAGGCGCATTTCACTCGAGCCCGTCGCGGACCCTTTGATCCGCCGTTGCACACGGGTGATCGCAATGGTGCATGAACTTCATAAGGCCGGTTATCAGCGCCTCCGGATGGTTCCTATGGAATCACCAAGCGGGGCCTATTGGCGCTGCGTGATAACCTACGAAGAAAACATCGAAGACGACGGATATCGCATCATCCAGTGGGATGACGAACGAGTGGCCGCATATTCGTCTGGTCAGGACGCCAAATATTTCAATTGGGACGATTCAGAATCTCTCAACGCGCGACAACTCGCCCAGAGATTTTTGGAAAGATTTCCCGATATCTCTGAGCGCGGTCGTGGGCGCGACTGGGCCAATGCGGGGTGGGTCGCCGATGTGCTCGGAGAAGCCGAGCAAGGCGAGTTAGTGTACCTCATGGCCGATTGGACAATTGACCAAGCCTATCTGGACCGTTGGAGACCGCCTGCACCTGCGCGACGGCCTCCGTCACACAGTTTTTCTTTGGGTATTGAACCGAAAACTCCCAATTCAGAAATTTTAGATGAACCGAATACGGATCACTCGAGAGGTCCAACCTTTAGTTCCACAGACGAAAAGCCATCGCTGAACACTCCCGATGCTGTGAACGGTATCGTTAAATTCTTCACATCTGAAATCCTGCGCAAGTTTGCAATGACTGGCGATTCGATGACGATTGAAGAGTTTCAGTCTTTGATCATATCCGAGTCGGAACGCTTAAATTTTTTGTTCCTCGGTTTTGGCGAAGGGCCAGATATTAATTTTACGCGCGGCATTTGGAACACGCCACGCGAGCTAGGAAAATTTGTTCGTGTCGCTGAAGCGATGGATAGCGACTGTCGAACCGCTGTGCGCGATATGTTTATTTCGTTGGCCGCTGACGTCATTACGACGTTTGAACAGCATCACAGCGACGCTGTAGAAGATTGGGGATGGAAGCTAGACGCCTTAATTGAGGGAGTGGCGTCAACACTTCTTGGCCTGCCATGTACTGACCTCGACCTTATTGCGGACACCGTCGACAACTAACAGTTAATACGAAATGTGAACCTAGGTTCCCAGTGCCTACTGTGCACATCTTTCTTCGTTGGTTGATCAATTGCAGTTGCTGGATCAGGCAACTGTCACCTCGCTCTCCAAACAAACCCCAGCTCGTCCAGCCGCTGACGGCGGTCCTCATTGAGGGTTTCTCGGTTGGCTCGTTGATTGCTGACCCATTGACCGAGTTTGAAGCCGCTTTCTGAATGCAGTGCCGGTACCCTAAAGTGCCCCTCGCGGGCATAGAAAGTTCGAAGCAAGCTGAACCCTTCTTCCCACCAAGCGTTTCGAGGGTCCCATACAAACCCCAGATCATTTAATCGAAGTCGTCTGTCCTCGGTAAGGTCTTGACGTTTGGACCTTTGAGTTGACACCCAGACGCCAAGCTTAAAACCACCTTCTGAATAGTCAGGGTGAACCCTGCAGTGGCCCTCAAGCGCTTGGAAGGCCGTAAGCCGACTAAAGCCTTCTTCCCATTGCTGATCGAGCGGGTCCCATACAAAACCCAGCTCGTCCAACCGCCGACGGCGGTCTTTAGTGAGGCCTTCACGTCTGCCTCTCTGCTTTCCGACCCATACACCAAGTTTAAACCCATCCTCCAAATGAGATTGAGTGACTTTGGAGTGTCCTTCACGGGCATGAAAGCGCTGCAGGTAGATAAAACCTTCGCTCCATCTGTCAGCACGCGCGTCCCAAACAAACCCAAGCTCGTCCAGCCGCTGACGGCGGTCCTCATTGAGGGTTTCTCGGTTGGCTCGTTGATTGCTGACCCATTGACCGAGTTTGAAGCCGCTCTCTGAATGCAGTGCCGGTACCCGAAAGTGCCCCTCGCGGTCATAATAGGTGCGAAGGAGCATGAACCCTTCTTCCCAAGATGCTTTCAGCACGTCCCACACAAACCCACACTCGACTAATCTGCGACGACGGTCGTCGGTCAGGCCTTGGCCGAACCTTTGGTTTCGAACCCACCTACCTAGCTTAAATCCAAACTCAAGATGAAGTGCAGGAACCAGGAGGTGCCCTTCACGGGACTGAAAGCTTTGAAGACAGCTAAACCCTCTCTCCCACGCATCAAAATCGGGTTCCCAAGAAAACCCAAACTCTTCTAATCGTCGCCGTTTGTACTCTGTCAAAGCTCCGTGGTTCGACCGTTGAAGGGTGACCCATCCGCCGAGCCTGAACCCATTCTCCGTGTGAGATTGAGGAACCCGACAGTGCCCCTCGCGGGCGTGGAAGACCTGCAGAAGCCCAAACCACTCATCCCAAGACTTGCCTATAAAGTCCACGATTTCGACCTGAACGCTTCGTGTCAGGGCTGCTAGTTCTACTGGGGGACCAATAACCTGAACCTTGTCCGTGAGGTTTTTGGGGTCGAACACCTCTCCCCGGCCCTTAGCCTCTTTAAGGGCGCGGATGATATCGGTGAGGTCCTCATCCTGCTCCTGCATGGCATTAAGGACGGTCGCCACAGCTTTAAAATCAGACCGCTCGAACGCGGCCTCTAGGCTTTCGTCTGCGGCGCGCTCAAGAAACAGTGGCACCACCACATAGCCGTGGGTCTTTTCCGCCCCAGAGCAGCGCATAGCGCGCCCTGTGGCCTGTGCAATATCAACGCGGCTCTGCCTCGGATCAACGAAGACGACCATATCAACGGCAGGAACATCAACGCCCTCCGTTAGGCAGCGGGCATTGGTAACGAGGGCCTTGGGGGCGTTTCTGAAGGCTTTGATGAGCTGTTTACGGTCGGAGCTCGACTGTTTGCCATTGACGTGAAACAGGCTGAACCCGTCCAAGAATCGACCGACTCCACGGCTGCTCTCCGAACTGAAGGCCTCAGCGTTAGAGACACGGCTGTGGAAGGTTATGGCCCGCCTGGCTCCGGTCTCAGCAATCGCTCGCTCAACGGCGAGCTGGCTCGCTACCCACTTGGCTCCTATCTGATCGCCATCGACCAGTGTGATGCCATGTTCCAAGGCGAAGAAGTTCACCTCCGCGCCGTCGACTATGGAGATCACGACCTTGTAGTCGCAGATGATCTTCTCTGCCGCTGCGCGTCCAAATGTGAGGGTATAGGCCCGTGGGCCGTAGATCGCTTCATCGTCCATCGAGATGAATTTGAGGTCGCCCTCCGCGTCCCGATGATTGATGTCATACTGACGAGGTGTTGCAGTCAGGAAGAGCCGCTTGCGGCATGCCAAGTTGTCTTCCGAAAGGGCATGAGCGAAGAGCGTGCCCTTAGCGCCAGTGGTTTTATGAGCCTCGTCGAATATGGCGATGTCGAATGCGGGTAGTCCTGCCACCCCCTCAGACACCACTCGGGAGGACTGGTAGGTGCTGAAGACGACCTTCACACGGTCACTGGGCTGCTCGATGAAGCGGCGAACCTCAGAGGGGTCTGTGCCCACCTTGAAGTCTACATCCATGGCATCAAGGTGGACGGCATCCCCTCCATCGCGCAGGGCCACGGTCGCATCAGAACAGACGCAGAGGTAGGAGAAACGATCCCCCCAGGACGTATGCTTGCTCCACTCATTGAGGGTTTGCTGCAGCAGCGTCAGAGATGGCAAAAGCACGAGGACAGTTTTCGGATTGAAGTCTTCAACAGCCCAAAGCGCCACGAGTGTCTTACCCGTACCGCAAGCCATCACCACATGAGCGCGGTCTGCGTCGGCTAGCGTTCGAGCTATGCCCTCAAGGGCCTCGACTTGATAAGGACGCCTAACTAACGGGGAAGGCCGCACAGGGACCTGTTTTAGCCAGCCCTCTATGACCTTGAAGTCGTCCTCTGAGAGGTCATCGAAGTCTATACCCCGAACGGTTCGCATCCCGTCTCGGTTCTTAGCGTCCAAGGCCACTTCGTTCGAGTTGGTGATCAGCAGCCGGTCCTGAGCCCGCTCAGTAAGCCCCAGGAACGACGAAACCTCGGTATAGGTCAGATAGGCGCGCTTGGACCGGAACTTGACCTGATAGGGCACCAGCGCGCCTGTGCGGGCCCTGAAGATGCCATCTATGCCCTTGCTGTCATTCGGCAGGTTCATTTCTTGACGAATAGCGGGTGGCACCTGACCCACGATCCAGTTCTCGTCAACCTGCAACTTCTGCTGCGTCGCCAGATAGGCCTCGACGAAAATCTCGAAGGCGTCTCCAAGAACTTTGGTGTTTTCAGCACCCAAGGCTGAGATGCGGTCTTCCAGCTGGGTAAACGACGTCAACCCGTCGAAGATGCCTCGAGCGATAAGGGCGGGTGCTGTGGCTAGCTGTGAGGGCATGAGCGAGGGCCACCTAGGACACAGGTCCACTTTTTTACAATCAGCATCACCTTTGATCCCGCTACAATTGTTTAAGCTTTAACGCTAAAATCACCGAAGTACTGGAATTTCATGTTTCTATAAGCTCTGTATCCTCGGGATCATAAATTCGATTTTAGGTTCGGTCCTTTTGGCAATCGCGCATTCTTGTCTTCTACTAATTTGAATTCCCTTGATCCCAATTTGTATTTCTTAATATAAATATCATTAAATTTATCTCCAAATTTTTCAATTAAATGCGAAATATTTAAGGAGCTATTTGCTCCTATAATTATCTCTCTTAAATGCAAGTTTTTCGAAAATTCAATAAATTTTAATCCCAATTCTTCATATGTTGTTTCTAAATCTAAAAAAAATCCTCTTCTCTTTCTCATATTGCCAATCAGAAAATTTAGTCCCTATAATTTTCTTACGGACTCTTGGGCTATCAACGATACTCTTGGAAATTTCATCAAACTCGAATCTGAATCTTGTGCCAGTGTAGTTAACAGGCACCAAGACATCATCTGGCACGTCAAATCCAAGCGCTATTCCTGTGTGGCTTCCAGCGTAATGCCCCCAAAGCAATGGGTTGCTCGAATGAATGCTAAAGGAAACGAGACAAATTTTATGGTGCAATTCATTTTTGTAATTTTCAAATGCCACCCTCTTCCATGGAACACTAAGATCGGCGGCCAAAAATTCGAATGGATCGTTTAATTCATTGATCCTTGAAACCTTTAACCTCTTACGAGCGATGCTATCCACGCCATGTGCGGCCTGAAGAAATTTATAAACTCGCATTGGAATCACCGCCCTCAACCTAGACCGCCTCAGGGTAGCGCTATGCCAATTATACCTCAATAGGCGTCTTAACCGGTATCGGGCGAGAGGCGCCCGTTACAAGTCAGTCATGATAAACTTGTTCGCATTACCGTGTGACATGCCCCCCCCCTGAAACTCGTCAAAAATGATTACGGTCCAAATCAAAAAAGAAACGGGCAATAGAGGCACGCAACACCGGCGTCGGCTGGCACTACATCGCTCCGGTCAAGCCGCAACAGAACGGTATGAACGAGAGCTTCAATGGGCGGTTGCGCGACGAGTTGCTGAATGAGACGCTGTTCCGGTCGCTCCCCCACGCCCGCGCCGTGCTGGAGGTCTGGCGACGAGATTACAACGAACTGCGGCCACACTCGAAGCTTGGTTGGATGACACCCAAGGACTATGCCAGCGCCTTATCCGGAGAGACCGGCGACCGCGCTGCGCAGCCTGGAGGCTCCGCGCGGACACCTCTTGCCATACACATCAACGAAGGCACAAATTACGATAGGACTCTCGTTATGGCTGGATGAGATATGGGGGTCACGTCAAGGGCCAACGCCGCGCTCGATAGCTTTCGGTGGGCGCTGGGTCGCATCCCTCAGAAAATGCGAACAGGCCTCACCTATTGTCAGGGCAAGCCACTGGCCCGTCATGCAGAACTCAGCAAGAGACTAAAAATGAACGTCTATTTCTGCGACCAGCTCAGCCCATGGCAACGTCAAACGAGAACACCAATGGCCTGGTGCGACAATATCTGCCTAAGGGCATCGACCTGAGCATTTACTCATATCGTGATCTCGAGAAAATCCCCCTAAGCCTAAGGACGAGGCCGCCCGTATGTCTCGGTTTCGAAACGACAAAGGAGGTGTTTATTACGAAATTGAGACGCGGAGTGTTGCGCTTCAAATTTGAGACCACCCTTACTTAAGTTTGTAGAACAGCTGAATACCGTAGGTCCTTGGAGGGTTGAGGCCAAGATTCTTGACAACATTATTATACTGACCCGGTGTCGTGGGCGTAAGGCGAGCACCGCCGCCTGCTGCAGGATAGGTCAATTGGTCGAAGGCGTTTCGCACATAAGCAACCACGGTGTAGCGCCGGTCATAGGTCCGCCATACAGCTCTAAAGTCCTTGGAATCCCACGCTGGGGCTTCATTATAGTCACGGGTAAAGAGGTTGGCGTAGGATTCGTCACGCCACACATAGTTCCCTGTAAGGGTCAAAGAGCTGTTGGAAAATAGCCATGTATATCCAACGCTAAGGGCCAGCTTATTGGTGGGCGCGTAAGGAAGGCTATTGCCCTTGAGGCTTTGAAGAACCTTGGTTGGTGGACTTTCCGTTGGCGTGGCAATGGTAATAACCGGTTTGGCTTGGCGGTCTTGCGCGAGGGGATCTGCCGTATCAAGCACACAGGCTCGTAGATCGCTCACCGAACATGAGGACATGACCTCAGTCCGATTATAGGAGTAACTGCCCGTAATGTTCAGGCCTCGGATCGGCTTCCAGGCTCCCTCAAGCTCAATGCCTCTCGAGACCGATTCTGGCACGTTTAGAAACCGCGTCTGAACCACATTGCCCATCTCTGTTGAAACAAGCACGCGGATCGGGATCTGAAGGTCTGAATAGTTATAGTGGAATATGGCGGTATTGAGCTGCAGTTTTGAACCAAAATCCTTCTTAAGGCCCAATTCAAAGGAGTCGACCGATTCCGGGTCCGTCGAGGGATTTGGCACTATTTCTCCTGGATTGAAGCCGCCGGATTTGTAGCCGCGGCCATATCGGAAATAGGCGTTGGTATCGCGCGACGGATGCCATTCTAACCCTAAGGTTCCGGTTACACCGGACCAGTCATTTTTCAGCTGCCGAACGGCAAAGCCCGTTTTGGGATCAATTTTATAGTTGATCCATTTTGTCGCTGAGACCTGGGTCGGGGTTGTCACCACGCCATCGACCCGCGCGGCTTGGGCTGAAGGATAACCTGCAGCCAGCAGGGTTGTTATGTCCAACGATGTTGCCCCAACCAGGGTTCCAAATACCCTTGGGTCTCCGGTACAAGAAATAGTGAAACATAAGGCTCGGAAGGACTCATCGCCCTGCTTGTGATCGGAGGTGTAGCGAAGCCCAGCTGTGAACTGCCAAGCCTGTGTGATCTTCCAGTCCAACTGCCCGAAGGCCGCCATGCTGCGCGTGGTCATATCATAGTCGAAATGGTAGGTCTCGCCATTAGGGTTGGGGGCGTTTCCTAACGGGTTACCGACCCCGGTGCCTGAGGGAGACTTAAACCCAGACTGTGCGGAGGAAGCGACCTGCGGATTCTGATACCATTCTTTGAAATAATAGGCACCAGCAATCCAGTTTAATTCGCGATCTCCAGAAGAGGAAATGTTGATTTCATGACTGGTCCAGCGGTTATCTTCAGTGTATCGAAATAAATTACCAGATGAATCGATAGTTAGGGGTTTGCATCCAGCCACATACTGACAGGTATTGGCGCTCGGTAGAGGAGATTTATTCAAAGGAATTTGATAGGTTAAGGAAGGTGATCCATCACTATCCGAAAGCTGGTCGTAAAGATAAGAGTCGTATCCTCCTATATATTTGACGTCTAGAGCCTTGAAGTGATGGGTATATTGGACAGTGAGAATGTTGAGGTCGCGGTTCGTGATGCGGGTAGGATTGGGCGTATTCAGGTTGTAGGTTCGAGGATCGCCCCCTGCGCAACCGGACCATTGCGGATTGCAGGTTACGGAGCCGACTTGGGTATGTTCGGGTAGTAGCAATCCGTAGGTCGAACTAAAGCCCAGCGCATCCACGCCTTGCAGCGCATAGTCATAGTTGCGGTCACTTATGCCGCCGCCGCCATTTCCGGACTCAACGAACCATTTAGGCTTTGCATATTTTATCCAGAAAAGGCCATGCGCACCCACATCGACCTCAGCTTGGAATTCCAAATAGTTCCGGTTGAGGGCATCCGTCGCGCGTTTACCTGTGGCCACATTTTTGAAGTAGCCTTCATCCTGTTTAACATACTGCGCGTAACCTTGTAGGCGCACACCGTCTGAAACAGGGCCTGACACCAGCAATTCATAATTTTTGAGGCCATAGTTCCCTAGGCTCAATCTTGCTTCCGCCGCTAGGGTCTTGCTTGGGTGTTTTGAGATAACATTGATCGCACCACCAATAGCATTGCGACCGTAAAGGGTGCCTTGGGGTCCACGTAGGACTTCGACCCGATCGACGATAAGGGTCGATTTTCCGGCCTCGGCGACAGAGGTTGTATAGAAGCCATCTGAATAGGTGGCGACTGCCGCCTCTGACGATAGACGATTGGTCAAGCGGCCAACGCCGCGAATGGCCGCGCGGTCATTGCTAGATGAGTAGGTTAGGCCCGGCGTGAAGTTAGCGATGTCTTGGATCGATAGGATCCCCGCATCTTCGCGGCGCTTGGCCCCATAGGCTGAGATCGCAATTGGAACCGCCTGAAGTTTTTGCTCCCGCTTTTCGGCAGTGACGACGACCTCAGCTATAGTGGCTTCATCTTGCGCTCTTGAGGGCGTGGTGGATTGGGCTTGTGTTACCAAAGGAAAGAGTAGAGCGGTAAGCGCCACTCCGCTGGTCAGATAAAATCTGCGATTCACAATCACGATCCATCCCCAAATTTCTCGATTTTTTCTTGATAACAATCAACCATTATAGTTCGAAGAATTTCAAGCCAAAAAAATCTGTTTTTTACGTGGATCTAATGTGGCGGTCTCAAAAAAATTCAGAGGGGGTTGACGTCCCCCCGGTTTTTTCCTCCGTTTAAAATGTTAGTTTCCCGGCAATGTAACAACCGCAAGGAAGGAGCATGCCGTGCGCAAGAGCCGGTTTACAGAACAACAGATATCCTATGCCCTAAAGGCGAAAGTGACAGAGCCCACCACTAACTAAGCCATCAAACAAGTTCACCGGACGAAGCATGCCCCCTCTCAGCGTCACATGGCTGGTACTCGGTACCCTCGCCCTCATCGGTCTTGTCGGGATAATCATCATCCGTGCGCGTAATTCGTCAAATCAAGACGACACCACAGCAAGCGACAAAGACTATGAAAGCCATGAGGACGTTGTCTGTCGCATGGTGAACCTTCGTAGACGCCACGATAAGCGTATTAAAAAGGAGCCTAACGCCAGAAATTGGATGATGTGGCAGCTCTGGGAGTCTCCTGAGGGTTATCTGCTCCGCTGCATCACAGACGTACTCTGGCTACAAGATGGCGGCATGACCCCCACTGAGGCTTGGACAAAGATATGCCCCGGAGCCACAGGCCAAATTGCAGCAGCGTCGGACGAAGCTGAGATCTTACGTGTCGGTGTGCGTCGAATTCTAACGGTTATAGACCCGCCCTATCTGGATTTGGGCCAATCGGTGATCGATAAAGTCTCTGCAATTGCTGAGCTCCACGGTGGCAAAGAGTTAGCAGCCTATCAAGCTGGTAAACCGTACCCTTCCGTCGAATGGCTAACCCAAAAATCCTCATTCGAAGAATTCGAAGCAAAGCATTTTAACGAACGGACGATGCAAGGCCCCGTGACCAAGACATGGTTCCAAGCCACTAACTTTCGCGACCGCTTCTTACCGACTGATGAGGTCTGGCTTTACGACAGTCCCGCCAGCTACTGGCAAAATCTTGGGGGTAGAGCGGGCTTCGCTTTGGTGCGGCAGGGACGGCCTATCACTTACACAACCACGAAGATGAACTAAACGCGGGTAGATGGAGGGTGGACAACACTAGCGGCGTCCCAGGTCGTGATTTGGGTGTTGCGATTTACGGCATCCGTAAGAGACGCCCCCGGGGGTCTCTTCGTTGGGTCCCATACCCCCTCCGGGGGTACCCCCCGTTGGCCAAGCTCAAGTCTATGGAGCCATCATTAGTCGCAGAATTTGCAAGTGAAGGGACGCAGTTGGTTGCTCTAACCGCCCGCTTACACAATGCCTCAGTTACCGATCTAAAGGCCCCAGCCTCGCCTCATCTAATGAGGCAGCAAAAATTAATTGGGGTATGATCGGGGGTATGATGAAACTAAGACGAAATATTATACTAATAAATCATATAGATAATCACTAGGTTCGAGTCCTCTACGGGACGCCACAT
>Ga0214921_10006674_pt1 | contig 15666 bp, 10 predicted proteins | sample LL1505_MetaG_FD_177992 | JGI IMG/M metagenome (GOLD analysis project Ga0214921, IMG submission 177992) | Freshwater microbial communities from Lake Lanier, Atlanta, Georgia, United States - LL-1505 | ecosystem: Environmental > Aquatic > Freshwater > Lake | place: USA: Georgia | collected...
AGCTTCGGCTTGTGGTCGAAGAGTTCGAGCTGGCTCGGAGCGCCGGCCATGAACAGCTGGATCACGGCCTTGGCTCGGCCGGGGAAGTGGGGCGGCCGGGCGGCCATGGGCCCGGACGGCTGCCCTGCGGCTGCCGGCTGCCGCAGGGCCCCGGTCAGCAGGCCGGCCAGGGCGATCTTGCCCACGCCGATCCCGCAGTCGGTGAAGAAATGTCGCCGGGTGATGTCAAGCGGATGGTGCATGCGGTCACCTCTTCACGATCGTTTCGTCCAGATTCATGAGGGCGCGGGCCACGAGTGTCCAGGTGGCGCGTTCCTGGACGTCGGCGGCAGGTTCGCCGCCGGCGAGCTTGGTCGCATCCAGTTCACCGGCGTCCAGCCGCCGCCGCTGCGTGGCCAGATACTCGCCGAGCGCCGCCACCTCGTCGGGTTCGAGCCGCCGCGACAAGAGCCGCACCGCCAGCGCTTCGAGCCGGGCGGTGTCGTCGGGGCCGCTGGCGAGGGCCACGCGGCCGAGCGCCTGGGCGATCTCGACGAACATCGGATCGTTCAGGAGTGTGAGCGCCTGGAGGGGGGAGTTCGAGACCTCGCGGCGGGCGATGCAGGCCTCGCCCGTGGGGCCGTCGAACGTGGTCGTGAAGGCGAAGGGCGCGGTCCGCTTCTGGAACGTGTAGATGCCGCGGCGGTGCCGGTCCTCGCCTTGGCTGGCTTCCCATCTGGGCGAGCCATAGGCCACCTCGGTCACGCCGGCCGGCTGCGGCGGACGGACGCCGGGGCCATACATCTTGTCGGACAAGAGCCCGGCTGCCTTGAGGAGCGAGTCGCGGATGATCTCGGCCTCCAATCGGACCCGCGGCCCGCGGGCCAGGAGCACATTGTGCGGGTCACGAGCGGCCAGCGCCGGGGGAATCTGCGATGCCTGGCGGTAGGTGCCGCTCGTGACGATCAGCCGGTGGAGCGACTTCTGCGACCAGCCGAGGCCGCCGGCCGGGGCCGGTTCGCGGAACGAGACGGCGAGCCAGTCGAGCAGTTCCGGGTGGCTGGGCGATCCGCCCTGGTAGCCGAAGTCTTCCACCGTCGCCACGAGGCCCCGGCCGAAGAAGGCCTGCCACTGGCGGTTGACCGTGACGCGGGCCGTGAGCGGGTTGTCGGGGGAGACGACCCAGCGGGCCAGGGCGAGGCGGTCGGCCGGCGCATCCCCGGGCAGCTGCGGCAGGAAGGCGGGCACCGCCGGGGAAACCTTCTCCTCCGGCTGCGTGAACTCGCCGCGATGGTGCCGGTGGGTGATCCTGGGATTGTCGGCGGGCCGCTCCCGCAGCACGAGCGTGGAGAGGCCGCCGCGCAGGCTCGCCTCGAGACGCTCGATCTCCTGGACGCGGTCGCTCACCTCCGGCGCGGTCGCGAGGAACCGGCGCAGCACCACCTCCCGGTCGGCGCTCGAGCGGACGTGCGGCGGCTTCACGAGGGCGGCTTCGACCTCGGCGGAGTGACCACGGGCCTCGGCCCCGGCGGCGTCCGTGACCGAGAGCCGGAACCGTCCGAGCGGGCAGGCGAAGTGCCGCTCGAACCGCATCGTGACCACGATCGACTCGCCCGCGGCGACGGGCTGGGCCAGTTCGAACACCGCCGCCTCGGCCCGGCCCTGTCGGCCGTTGGTGCTCCAGCCGCTCGACATCACGCCGTCGGTCGCAGCCGCGGCCCCGCTGGCCCCGCGGCTGTGGGCCGCGGCCCCGCCGAACGACTCGCTGGCCCGCGCGATCTCGACCCGCGCGGCCTTGGGCGGCAGGCGGACTTCGAACTCCGAGAGGAAGAAGTCGCCCTTGGGACCCTCGTAGGAGCAGAGCCCGGGCCCCGCGTCGGGGAGCGACTCGTGCGGCAAGACTTCGAGGCGGATCGCCCTGACGGGAATCTCGGCCCGCGGCAGCGTGATCGTGTAGACGTCGCTCTTGGTCTGGTCGCCACTGGCGAGCACCGAGCCGTCCTCCAGCACGACCAGGTGGGGCATGGAGCTCTGCAGGGCGTCGGGCCGGACGATCCGCCAGTCGACGGCCCGGGCCGACTGCTCGCGGTTCCAGGCGTCGAATCGTTCGGCGAGGGCGACGGCCCGACGGGCTTCGCCACCCGCCGCGTCCCCCGGCTCGCTCGAGCCGGCGACCTGGCCGGGGGCCGGCCCGGCGGCGGGCCAGTGGCGCGGCAGTTCCTGCCACAGCGTCTCGAGCCTGGCTCGCGTGTCCGCCAGCCGCCGCGACCGCTCCGGGCTCGGGATCGTCCACTCCGGCTCGTCGGCGTTGTTGAGCAGGGCGAACAGGGAGAAGTAGTCGGTGTGGGTGAGCGGGTCGTATTTATGGGTGTGGCACTGCGCGCAGGCGGTGGTCAGGCCCAGCCAGGTCGCTCCCGTCGTGCCGACACGATCCGCCGTCGCGAGGTAGCGGAACTCGAGCGGGTCGATGCCGCCCTCCTCGTTGAGCATCGTGTTGCGGTGGAATCCCGTGGCCACGATGTCGTCGGCGGTCGCGTCGGGCAGCATGTCGCCGGCGAGCTGACGGATCGTGAACCGGTCGAAGGGCATGTCGTCGTTGAGCGCCCGGATCACCCAGTCGCGATAGGGCCAGATCGTCCGGGCACGGTCTTTCTCGTAGCCGTTGGTGTCGGCGTAGCGGGCGAGGTCGAGCCACTTTCGCGCCCAGCGCTCGCCGTAGCGCGGGCTGGCCAGCAGCCGCTCGACGAGTCGCTCGTAGGCGTCGGGCGAGGCGTCGGCGAGGAAGGCCTCGAGTTCATCGGGGGAGGGGGGCAGGCCGATCAGGTCGAGGTGGACGCGGCGGCAGAGCGTGGCGCGATCGGCCGGGGCGGCGGGCCCGAGCCCCTCGGCCTCGAGCCGGGCGAGGACGAACCGGTCGATCGGGTTGCGGACGAACGCGTCGTCGCGCACGGCCGGCGGCGCGGGCAAGCGCGGCGGCACGAAGGCCCAGTGCGGCGCGTAGGCGGCGCCCGCCGCGATCCACTCCCGGAGCACCCGCTTCTCGTCGGCCGATAGCGAGACCTTCGCCTGCGGGGGTGGCATCACGAGGTCGGGATCGTCGCTCTCGATCCGGGCGACGAGTTCGCTCGAATCGGCATGGCCCGGCACGATGGCCCGCTCGCCGCTGTCGAGCGCGCGGACCGCCGCGTCCCGGAGATCGAGCCGCAGGCCGGCCTCCTGGTGGGCTTCGTCGGGGCCGTGGCACTTGAAGCAGCGATTGGAGAGGATCGGGCGGACGTCGCGATTGAAGTCCGGTCCGGCGGCTGCCAGCGGCGCGAGGGTGGCGAACGCGAGGATGGTGGCGAGGAGGCGTGTCATGCCATCAGTGGTGTAGCTCGGGGTTGCCCCTGCCATCTCGCCGGACGTTCGGGTGGCCAGTCGCGCGCGGGCTCGGGATTGCCCATGCCATCTCGCCGGACGTTCGCTGCGGGCATCATGCCCTTCGCTCACTCGATGCTGGCTGCGCTTCGGCATCCTGCCTCCGCTTGCCAGCAACGCCGTCGCGATTGGCATGGGCAATCCCTCGCGGTCTTTGGAGGGGGTGGCAGAGGAATCATCACTCATGGCTCAGTATAGTAGTCACCAGGAAAGGTCGCGGATGATGGAGACGATCACGAGCCCGGCGAACCCGCGGGTGAAACACGCCGCCGCACTGCGGAACGCGGGTGAACGCCGGCGGACGGGGCTCACGCTCGTGGACGGCCTGCGGGAGATCGCGCGGGCCGCGGCGGCGGGCGTGGACTTCATCGAGGTGTTCGTGGCGGCCGAGGGCCGCGAGGACGATGCGCGGGCCGCCGACCGGGCCGCGTGCCTGGAAGCCTGCGCGGCCCGCGGCGCGGAGATCGTGCCACTCGGCCCCCGCGCCTTCGAGAAGCTCGCCTTCGGCGACCGTGATGAAGGCGTCGTCGCGGTGGTCCGCTTCGGATCGCGGTCGCTGGCCGACGTCAGGTTTCCCGCGGGGCGGCCGGTGCTGGTGGCCGAGGGAGTCGAAAAGCCCGGCAACCTGGGCGCGATCCTGCGGACGGCCGACGCGGCCGGGCTGGCCGGCGTGATCGTGTGCGCTGGCGGGACGGACGCCGCGAACCCGGCCGTGATCCGCGCCAGCCTGGGCACGGTGTTCAGCGTGCCGCTCGCCGCGGCCGCCGCGGTTGAGGCGATCGACTGGTGCCGCGGACACGGGCGGCGGGTCGTGGCCGCCACGCCGGAAGGCCGCAGCCTGTGGCACGAGGTGAACCTGGCCGGTGACACCGCGATCGTGGTCGGCAGCGAGGCGAATGGGCTGTCGGCCGCGTGGCCGGCGGCGGCCGCCGCTGGCACCATCCCCCTCGAGACCGTTCGCCTGCCGATGCGGGGCATCGCCGACAGTCTCAACGTGTCGGCGACGGTGGCGGTGCTCATCTACGAGGCGGTGCGACAGGAGCTGACCCGATGACCGAGCGAGCGTCCCCGAATCCCGATGCTGCCGGCCCGGACTTCACCGCGCTGGCGGAAACCTGTCGCGACCGCGGGCCCGAGGCGATGCTCGAGACGCTGGCCGGATCGCTCGCCGCCCGCCGCCGGTGGCACGCGCTCTTCGACCTGCGGATGGTCGAGGCGCGGCAGCGGCTCGGCCTGCCGCTGACGGGCGACGTGGGCCCGCTCGCCGAGGCCGCGCGGGAGCGGCTCGATGAACGGTCGCTGGCCGCCTGCCGGGAAGTGGGCTGGCCGCTCCTCGCCGAGGGTCAGGTGGCCGCGGCCTGGATGTATCTGCGGGCGGCCGCGGCTCCCGACGAGGTGGCGAGGCAGCTGGCGGAACTCGCCGACCGCGTCGTACCGGCTGCCGACGAAGCCGGCTCGGGCTGCGGTGACCGCGGCGACGCCGACGACGAGGAGACCCAGCGGCTCGTTCAGGAGATCCTCGGCGTCGCGCTCTGGGAGTCGGTCGATCCCGCGCTGGGCCTCGCGGTCATGCTCCGCACCCAGGGCACCTGCAACGCCGTGACGGCCTACGAGCAGGCCGTCTCGCGGCTGCCCGCCGTGCGGCAGGCTCCGGCCGCGCGGGTGCTCGTCGACCACCTCCATGCCGAGGTCGTGCGGAACCTCGCCTTCGACCTGTCGCAGCGGGGCCTCGACACGGCGGCGGCCGCCGCGGCCGAGGCGCCGCTCGTGGCCCTGCTCGAAGCGGCCGGCGGGCTCGTCGGTGACCCGAGCCTTCACGTCGATGTCTCGCACCTCCAATCGGTGCTCCGGATCGCGCGGGTCTGCACCGACGAGCCCACGCTCCGCCGTGCCTGGGAACTGTCCGTCTACGCCTGCCGGCTGCCGGACGACGTGACCTATCCGGGTGAGCCGCCGTTCGAACAAGTCGGCGAGGCCTCGCGGCACTTCTTCGGCGCGCAGCTCGGTCGCGACGTGGCGGAGGCGACGGCGTTCTTCCGCCGGGCCGCGGTCGCGGCCGATCCGCTCGACACGGGCACACTGCCGGCCGACACGCTGGTGCTCCTGCTCCAGCGCGTCGGCCGTGACGCCGAAGCGCTCCAGGCGGCGGTCGATCGGCCGCGCGACGGGGGCCCTCCGAGCGGCATGCAGGCGGCGGGCATGCTGCCGTCGCTCGTCGAACTGGCCGCTTCGTCGGGCCAGTGGGACACGCTGCTCGAGGCCTGCCGCAGGCACGGCGACGAGATCACCTTCGCCGCGACGCTCGCCGCCCGCGCGGCGGCTCAGAACCAGGTCGCGGGCCGCAGCCAGCCCCAGGCGTGATGCGGCGACGGCCCGCACGACTCGCACTCCTCGCAGGCCGCGCCCTCGCCGCAGGCGCCGATCGGCCGCTGGTAGCCGAGGTCGGACGGTTTCGTGAAGCCGCGGCCCGGGGGCAGCTGCCACGGGGCCAGCATGTCGGGACCCTGGCGGGTGCCTTGGCAGCCGACCCAGCGACCGCAGCCAGCGCAGGGATCCCGCCAGTGTTCGGGTCCGCAGTAGCGCGGTCCGCAGCCCTTGTCACGGCAGGGATAGGTGGTGCCGGCGGCGGTGCCGCCGCAGCGGCCGCAGGGGGGCTCGCCGGCGGAGGCGAGGGCGGCCACGACGATGCCCGCCACCAGGCTCGTGCCGAGAACGATGATCCGGCTTGTGACGGTTCGGTGTGACATGCCACCTGTATCGGTCGCAGGGGTGGCCCCGGCTCGACCCGGCACACCGCCTGGCCGCAGGGTCAGCCCCGTTTACCAGGGCGGCTCGGGCCGCGGCGGCGCTCAGCCTACGGCCGCCGGCGGCGCGGCGAGCGTCCGCTCGAAGAGCCGGAGGTATTCCCGCGCGCTCGAGTCCCATGACCAGTCCTGGCGCATCGCGTGCCGGACCAGGGCCGTCCAGCGATCACGGTCGGAGTGCAGGTCGAGGGCCCGCTCCACGGCATGCACCAGCGCGCCGGCCTCGCAGGGGCCGAAGGCGAAGCCGGTGGCCCGGCCATCGCGGATCGCCTCGGGCGTGGCATCGACGACGGTGTCGACCAGGCCGCCGGTGGCCCGCACGACGGGAATCGCGCCATACCGCTGGGCATAGAGCTGCGTCAGGCCGCAGGGCTCGAACCGGCTCGGCACGAGGACGATGTCGGCGGCGGCTTGGACGAGATGGGCGAGCCCCTCGTCGAAGCCGATCACGACGTCGACCGTGCCGGGAAAGGAGGCCGCCACCCTACGCAGCGACTCCTCCGCGGCCGGGTCGCCGGCGCCGAGCACGACGAAGTGAGCCCGGCCGGTGCCCGCCATCCGGCCGATGAGCTCGACCACGAGGTCGACCCCCTTCTGCTCCGCGAGCCGCCCCACGAACGCCACCAGCGGCCGGGCGTCGGGCGCGGCGTGTCCCAGGCGGGCTGCCAGGGCCACCCGCGCGGCATATTTGCCCTCGGCGACGTCGGCCTCGCCGTAGTGCCGCGGGATGTGCGGATCGGTGCCGGGATTCCAGGCGGCGGTGTCGATCCCGTTGACGATGCCCGCGAGCGCCGCCGCCCGGGCCGCCAGCAGCCCCTCGAGCCCCCGGCCGCCCGGGGCGTGCTGGATCTCGCGGGCGTACGTGGGGCTCACCGTGGTGAGCGCGTCGGCGAACACGAGCCCGGTCTTGAGCAGGTTCAGCTGCTGATGGAACTCCATCTGCTGCCAGTTGAAGTATCTCCAGTCAAGGCCCGTCAGCAGCATGTCCCAGTGCCAGAACAGGCCCTGGTAGGCCATGTTGTGGATCGTCATCACCGTGCGGGCGGCGGCGACGGCGGGCCAGGAGCGGTAGAGGGTCTTCTGGTAGGCCGGCACCAGGCCCGTCTGCCAGTCGTGGCAGTGGATGATGTCGAAGGAGGCGGCTTGCCGGCAGGCCAGTTCGATCGCGGCCCGTGAGAAGAAGATGAACCGCTGCGCGTTGTCGGGGTAGTCTTCGGCGCCGCCGTAGAGCGCCTGGCGATCGAAGAACTCGTCGTTGGCCACGAGCAAGGCCGTCACCGGCGAGCCGGGCACCCGGCAGCGGAGGATGCGGGCCAGCGGCCGCCGCGTGCCGATCGGCACCTCGAACTCGAGGCCCGTCGGCTCGATCGGCAGGCCCTTGGAAAGCGCCTCGCGATAGCCGGGCAGCACGAGCGTGACGTCGCAGCCGAGCCGTGCGAGCGCTCCCGGCAGGGCGCCGGCCACGTCGGCCAACCCGCCGGTCTTGGCGAAGGGGACGGCCTCGCTGGCCACCTCGAGCACACGCATGGGGCTGGCAATTCCTCGTGGCGGGATGCCAGCCGTCGCGGGGGTCGGCCGGCCGCCGCGCCCGCAAGGCTTCCGCCATCGTTACCAACTATACGACGCGTTTCGTGCGCAGGCCGCCGCCACCGTCACTCGGCCGGGGGGGCGGCCGGGCGGCTCCCGCCGGCGGCCGCCATGGACGGCGATATCATGTCAGGCCTGCATCGGGATCGGCGGCGAGGAGAGCGCGGCATGCGGTGGATCCGGATCGTGGCGGTGAGCCTCTGGGCCGCGTCAGCGGCGGTGGCCGATTCACCCGCGGCCCCGGGCGCCGCGGGCGATGCCGTGATTCGCGGCGCGGCCGGCGGCTCGGAGATCGTGATCACGACCACGTCCCGGCTGGCCGGCGCGATTCACTCGCTCACCTGGAGAGGCCGCGAGTTCATCGATTCGCTCGACCACGGCCGGCAGCTGCAGAGCGCCTCGAACCTCGACGTCGACGGCAAGCTTTTGAATGAATGCTTCAATCCCACCGAGGCCGGCTGCGAGCGGGACATGGCCGGGCCCACGAGCTCGAGCCGGCTGCTCTATCTTTCGGCCCGCGACCGCGAGCTCGTCACGGTCACGCAGATGGCCTTCTGGCTCCGTCCCGGCCAGGCCAGCGGCGGCAACCCGGCCCTGAACACGACGGCGCTGTCCAACCATCTGCTCGAGAAGCACGTGCGGATCGGCGTGGGCGAACTCGAGCATGCCATCCGCCACGCGGTCACGTTCACGCTGCCGGCCGACGAGCGGCACGAGCGGGCCACCTTCGAGATCCTGACCGGCTACATGCCGCCCGAGTTCGGCACCTTCCTCGGGCTCCGGCCCGACGGCTCGCTCGTGGAGCTCGGTCCGGGGCCGGGCGAGCAGCTCCTGCCCGTGATCCTCGCCACCGCCGACGGCGAGCATGCGATGGGCTGCTGGAGCCCGGCCATGGCGCGCACGACCGGCCGGCCTCCGACCTATGGCCGCTTTTCCTTCCCGGACCAGAAGGTGGTGAAGTGGAACTGCGTGGTTCGGGAGGCCGACGCGGCCGGGCTGGCCGCCGGGTCGCATCCGTACCTCGTCTACTCAGCGGTGGGCACGCGGGAGCAGGTCCGCGCGACGCTCGTGGCGTTGCGGGCGGGGCAAGGGCCCGAGGCCGCGGTGCCGCCCCAGGAGGCCCGGCATTGAGCCCGCTCGTGAACCCGGCCGCGCTGTTCAGGCTCAGGCTGCCCTGCCGCCGGCGGGACAAGCTCTGGCCGCCGGCCGCGTGGGGCATCGACGAGGCCTGTCGGCTGCCGTCGCTCGCGAGCGTGACCGGCGTGCCCGACGTGCTGGAACTCTTCGCCGCCTGGAACGACGAGGGGATCGCCTTCCGCGGGATCGCCCGCAGCGTGGGCCGCGACCGCTGGTGTCAGCCGACGAAACCGGAGGACAGCGACGGCCTGCACCTCTGGATCGCGACGCGGCCGACGGGCGAGAGCCATCGGGCGGGGCGGTTCTGCAGGCGGCTCGCCCTCCTGCCCACCGGGGGTGGCCCGCGGGCCGACCGGCCGGTGGTCGTGCCGTCCATCATTCCCCGAACCAGCGAGCTGCCGGCGGAACTGCCCGCGGGAGCGACGGCGATCGAGGCGAAGCTCGTGGCCGACGGCTGGCAGGTGGACGCGTTCCTCTCGGCCGCGGCGCTGCCCGGCTGGGAGCCCGCGGAGATTCCCCGGCTCGGATTCTTCGCCGCCCTGGTCGATCGCCGGCTCGGCCAGGTTCCCTGCTACGCGATGCCGGAGTATCCGTGGGAGAGCGATCCCACGACCTGGGCCGAGCTCGAACTCGGCGGTTGAAGCGGTTCCCGGCCGCCTGCGTGCTGCGTTGACCGTGCCGACCCCCGCCGCTACGCTTCCCGTCAATCGAGGGGTGGCCAAAGGGTGGCGGCAGTCGTGCCGCCGGGCTGGAGACGACGCATGTCCTGCAACCGACGCGCCTCCGCGACGCCGCGATTCCGGTGCCGTCGCCGCCCGCATCGCTTCCGCGGCATCACCCTCGTCGAACTGCTCGTGTCGATCGGCGTGATCGCGGTCCTCGCCGCGCTCCTGATGCCGGCGCTGGCGGCCGTCCGCTCGGCCGCCCGCCGCACGCAGTGCGGCAACAACCTCAAGCAGCTGGCCCTCGCCACCCAGCACTTCCACTTGGCCAACGAGACCGTGCCCACCTATTGGGGCTACTTCCCGACCACCGGTCCGCGGCGGCTGCACGGCAGCTGGATCGTCCACATCCTGCCCTACCTCGAGCAGACCACGACCCACGCCCGGATGACGGCCGGTCCCGCGACCACCGTCACGGAGACGGTCACGCAGGTGCTCGTCACGCCCGCGAGTCCGGATTACAAGCCGGGCTACTGGCAGGACAACGGCGGCCGCTGGGAGACCAGGACGATCGAGGTGACCGACCACGTCGGCCACACCTGGACGCGGACCGAGCGGGTCTGGGTGGGGCCGCCGCGGACGTGGGTTCCCCCGGTCGGCACCCCGCCGGTCTACGAGACGACCCAGACGACCGTGCAGAAGGTCGAGGCCTGGGATGCGGTGGCGCCCTCGACGCTGCGGTGCCCCGCCGACCCGAGCGAGATTCCCGCGGACCGGATGGTGATCTGGCGCAACAACAAGCCCTGGAGCCTGACGAACTACCAGGCGAACCTCCATGCCTTCGTGCCCCTGCGGCGAAACGCGGCCGGCAGCTTCAGCCTGGTGAGCAACGCCTGGCAGTCGCCATTGCCGTTCGCGGCCCTCCGCGACGGCCTGTCCAACGTGATCCTGCTGGCCGAAGGGATGCGGCAGTGCGACGGCGCGTTTCGGTTCGCCTGGTGGAACGACTACCGCTGGCAACACTCCCACAACTTCGGCATCGACTGGAACGGCGTGATCAACACCTACATGTTCCAAAACGCGCCCGTCCGGACGGCCTGCAACAACTGGCGGGTGCAGGGCCTGCACGGGTCGGGGCTCGAGGTGGCCATGGCCGATGGTTCGGTGCGGACGATCGAGCCCGGCGTCTCGCGGCGCGAGCTGACCGATCCCGACATCGACGGCGTCAAGACGGGCCACGATCCGCGGATGGGCACGGTCGACGGGGTGTGGGATCTGCTGCTGATGCCGCGCGATGGAAACGCCGTCGCCGTGCTCCCGTAACCGGCTCACGCCTCCGCGAGCGGCTCGACCTCGACCGTCGCCGGCGGCAGGCTCTCGAGAAACACGCGGCCGTAGGGCTTCGTGATGATCCGCGGGTCGAGGATCACGACCGTGCCGCGATCCTCGGCGGTGCGGATCAGCCGCCCGAAACCCTGCTTCAGCTTGAGCACGGCCTCGGGCAGCTGATACTCCGCGAAGGCGTTGCCGCCGGCCTGCGTGATGGCCTCGATCCGCGCGGCCACGAGCGGCCGGTCGGGCACGGCGAAGGGCAGCCGCGTGATGATCACGGTCACGAGCTGATCGCCCGGCAGGTCGATGCCCTGCCAGAAGCCATCGGTGCCCAACAGCACGCTGGCCGGCCCTTCCCGAAATGCCTCCAGCATCCGCGACCGCGGCAGGCCGTCGGCCTGGCTGACGAGCCGGTAGTTCCGCCGCACGCACCACCCGGCCAGCTGCTCCGAGGCCGCCTTGAGCGCCTGGTGGCTCGTGAACAGCACCATCGCCCGGCCCTCGCTTCGCGTCACGTGCCGCCGGATCATCGTCACGACCGCCGCGTCGAAGGCCTCGCGGTTGGCCGGGTCGGGCAGCCGGTCCACGAGCACGAGCCGGGCCTGGCGGGCGTAGTCGAAGGGGCTGCCGAGCCGGGCGGCGAGGGCGGTGTCAGGAACGCCGAGCCGGTCGCGGACGAACGCGAAGGCGGTCGCGTCGTCGCGGCCGGCCCCGGCGACCGGCTCGTCGTCTTCCTCCGTCGGCCGCAGCCTGGCCGCCTCCACCGCGAGCGTCGCGCTTGCCAGCACGACCGTGCCGATCCGTCCGAACAACTCCTCCCGCAGCACCCGGCCGACGTCCACCGGCGCGCTCGAGAGCGTCGTTCGCTCGCGGCCGCGCCGGCCCCGCTGGCTCTCCACCCACCAGACGTAGCCGGTGGCCTTCTGGCCGAGCCAGGTGTCGATCGCGGCGGCGTGCCCGTCGAGGCGGTCGGCGAGCGAAAGCAGGTCGTGTCGTTCCGGAGGATGCGGGAGAGCGGCCGCGGCGGCGCGGAGCCGCCGGGCGAGGTCGGCGAGCGGTTCACCGAGCGTGTCGGCGACGAGCCCCGGGGCCGCGACCCGCCAGGGCGGCTCGCTCCGGCCCCGGCAGGCCGCGCGGACCTGGGCGAAGAATCCCTCCGCCGCGCGGCGGCAGTGGCGGACCAGCGGCTCGAGCTCGTCGAGCTTGTAGTGCGAGAGCAGCCCGCGGCCGGTCTTTTCGTTGGCCAGCCGCGCGAGCACCCGCTCCACGCCGCCGCTCGACACGCCCACGCCGAGGTGGTCGCCGGCCACTGCCTCGAGGGTGTGGGCCTCGTCGAAGACCACGATCTCGTGCGGCGGCAGCAGGCTCGACCCGGCTCGCCGCATGGCGAGGTCGGCGAAATACAGCGCGTGGTTGACGACCAGCACCTGCGCGTGCTGCATCCGCCGGCGGGCGGCGTAATAGAAGCACTGGCCGTGCGTGGGGCAGGCCCGCCCCATGCAGTTGCCCGAGTCGCTCCGCACCTCGTCCCAGACGTGGTCGGAGGGGAGCGTGGGCAGGTCGGAGAGCGTGCCGTCGGCGGTGTGCCTGGCCCAGGAGGCGATCCCCACGAGTTCGGCCCGCTCGGCGTCGTCGGTGAACAGGCTGCCGGCCCGCTCGAGCGCGAGCCGCAGCCGCCGCAGGCTCAGGTAGTTGCCGCGGCCCTTGACGAGCACGGCCGAAAACTCCCGCGGCATCACCGCCGCGACGAGCGGGATGTCCTTGTCGATCAGTTGCTCCTGGAGCGCGATCGTGTGGGTCGAGATCACGACCCGGCCGGGGCGGGCGCCGGTGGCAGGCTGGTCCGGCTCGTCATCCCAGTCGGCGTCGGGATCACCCGCATCGCCACCGGACGACCGGGAAACCCGCACCGGCTCGGCTTGGTCGGCCGTGGCCGCCAGCACCGCCGGCACGAGGTAGGCGAGGCTCTTGCCCGTGCCGGTGCCCGCCTCCACGATCGCATGCCGCCGCGTGCGGATCGCCTCGGCGACGAGCCTGGCCATCTCGAGCTGCTGGGGCCGCGACTCCCAGCCCGCCAGCCGCGCCGCCAGACGGCCGTCGGGCCCCAGGAGTTCATCGGACGTGAGCATGGGGAAAAGCCAAAGAGCTGAACTATAAACCCGGGATCATCGAGTGTAGCGGTCTTGGGCGCGACGTTCCTTCAGACGAATCCGTAGGTGGCTTCCTCAACCGTTGGACGGCTCGGGGTTGCCCGTGCCAATCGAGCGGCGTAGGAAACCGAGCGCAGCCCGGAGGGCGAAAGCGAGGTTTCCTCCGAGCGAGCGGAAGGCAGGATGCCTGAAGCGAGCGTCCGGCGAGATGGTACGGGCAATCCCGAGCCTGCGTCGCCACGGACTGACGGCTTTTGAAGTACGGGCCGGTCCACGTTACGCTCGGGCACCCTCCCCGTCGGAGTCCACGCATGTCCCAGTCCAGCGGTCCGCAGAAAGCCTGGGGCGGCGTGTTTCGCGAGCCCACCGACGCCCGCGTCGAGGCCTTCTCAGAGAGCGTCTCGTTCGACAAGCGGCTGGCCGACGACGACATCGACGGCTCGATCGCCCACGCCCGGATGCTCGCCTCGGTCGGGCTGATCTCGGTGCAGGAGGCCGACGCGGTCGCCCAGGCCCTCGAGGAGATCCGCGGCGAGATCCGGGCCGGGCGGTTCGAGTTCACCGTCGCCAAGGAAGACATCCACCTCCACATCGAGTCGGCGCTCACCGCGCGGCTCGGTGACACCGGCCGCAAGCTCCACACGGCCCGGAGCCGCAACGATCAGGTGGCCACCGACCTCAGGCTCTACTGCCGGCGGGCGATCGACCGGCTCGACGCGGGCCTGGCCGAGCTCCAGCGGGCGTTCCTGGGGATGGCGGAGCGGGAGCAGGATCTCGTGATCCCCGCCTACACGCACCTGCGGCGGGCCCAGCCCGTGCTCGCCGCCCACCAACTGCTCGCCTGGTGCGAGAAGCTCGGCCGCGACCGCGACCGGCTGGCCGACTGCCGCCGGCGGACCAACGTCCTGCCGCTCGGGTCGGGGGCCGTGGCCGGCACGAGCCTGCCGATCGACCGCGAGCACGTGCAGGAGGCGCTCGGCTTCGAGGCCGTGGCGGCCAACAGCCTCGATGCCGCCAGCGACCGCGACTTCGTCTGCGAGCTGGCCTTCGTGGTGGCGCTCGCGGGCGTGCACCTCTCGCAGTGGGCCGAGGAGTGGGTGATCTACAGCACGCAGGAGTTCGGGTTCATCCTGCTTCCCGAGGGCTTCTGCACCGGCAGTTCCATCATGCCGCAGAAGATCAATCCCGATGTGCTCGAACTCGTGCGGGGCAAGTCGGCCCGGCTGGTGGGCAATCTCCAGGGTCTGCTCGTGCTCTTGAAGGGTCTGCCCACCGCCTACAACCGTGACCTCCAGGAAGACAAGGAGGCGATCTTCGACTCGATCGACACGCTGGAGGCGGTGCTCGGCGTGGCCGCGCCCCTCGTGGCCGGAGCGACGTTCGACCGGCAGCGGCTGGCCGCCTCGATCCACCACGGCCACCTCGACGCCACGAGCCTGATGGAGGCGCTGATCGCCCAGGGCGTGCCGCAGCGGACCGCCCACGAGATCGTGGGGCACCTCGTGCGGCGGGCGATGACCCTGGGCGTGTCGCTGGCGGAGCTTTCCGACGAGGAAATCTCGCGGGATTATGCCGGTTGGAACGCCGCCCTGCGCGGGGCATTGGGGGCATCCCGGGCAGTTGAGCGGATGCAGAGCTTCGGCTCCACCGCCCCGGCGGCCGTGGCCGACCAGATGGACTGGTGGCGGCGGCGGCTGGGCGTCGCCGCGGGTTGACCGACGGCGGCGCGGAAGCAGGGATGGCCGGGGGCGACGCACGATGCGCGGCGGGTTTGTCACGGGCCTGGCTCGTGCTCGTGGCGGCGTGCTGCGCGCCGGCCGTGCTGGCGCAAGACGCCGCCGCGCCGCTCGACCCGATCCAGCGGGCCGTCGTCGACTCGCTCGACGCCTCGCTCGCGCTGCCGCGTGGCGAGTCGCCCGAGACGCTGCTCGACGCCGCCCTGAAGGCCAGCAGCGTCGACGCGGCCGCGGCCGCTGAGAAGTATCTCGCCAAGCTGGCCACGCTGGCCGACAAGGCCGGCGCGGCTGCGCCCGACATGCTCGCGGATCTGGCCGACGCGACCGACGAAGCGGCGCTCGTCCGGCTCGACCGGGCGGTGCGTGAGCGGCAGCCGGCCGCGGGCAAGCTCGTGCGGGCGATCCTCGAGGCGGGCCGCATCCGGCGGCGCGACCCGGGGCTGATGGCGAAGGCGGCCGCTGACCTGGCCAGCCCGACGGCGGCCACGAGGCAGGCCGCGGCCGACAGCCTGTCCCGCGCCGGCATCGACGCCTTGCCCGCGCTCGTGCCGCTGCTCGACCCCGGGCCGGCGGTCGAACCGCGGCAGCGCGACCTGGCCCGCGGGCTGGTGGCGCGGCTCGGGCCGGCGGCGCGGCCGCCGCTGCTCGACTGGCTGGGCACCGGCGATCCCCAGGACTGGGCCGGCGTGATCGGGGCGCTCGCCGCGAGCGAGGCCGAGGGCATCGAACGGTTTCTGCTCGCGCCGGCGCTCGTGCCCGGCACGCCCCCGGCCGCCACCGCCGCGGCCCGGCAACTGCTCGATGCGCGGGCCCGCGGCCGTGGCTCGCCGGTCGCGCCGCCGGCGCGGGTCGCGGCGACGGC
>Ga0214921_10006675_pt1 | contig 15666 bp, 16 predicted proteins | sample LL1505_MetaG_FD_177992 | JGI IMG/M metagenome (GOLD analysis project Ga0214921, IMG submission 177992) | Freshwater microbial communities from Lake Lanier, Atlanta, Georgia, United States - LL-1505 | ecosystem: Environmental > Aquatic > Freshwater > Lake | place: USA: Georgia | collected...
CTGAACGAGCTGGGATACTCCGTGCACCACCAGGTACTTGATGCCGCCGACTATGGCGTACCGCAGCATAGAAAACGCGTCTATATCGTTGGGTATGACAAGCGCCGCATGCGACAAGATGCGATCTTCTTCTGGCCGAAGAGATCACGGAAGAATGCGGTAATCGGCCCGTTCATTGAGTCTGGTGTAACTGATCGCTCAATTTCCAAACACCTCCAGGAGGGATATCTGTTCAAGCTGGATGACGGTCGTCCCGAGATCATCGACCGTCGTTCAAAAACCAAGGTAAAGACCTTGGTCGCGTCGTATCACAAGATTCAGCGACTCACCGGAACGTTTGTCAAGGATGGCCCAACGGGTTTGCGGTTGCTAACCGAGAACGAGTGCAAAGCAATTATGGGCTTCCCGCGAACCTTTCATATCCCAGTATCGCGAACGCAGATGTATCGGCAAATGGGCAATTCGGTAGCTGTCCCCGTGGTTACGGCCATAGCTACTGAGATGCTCACAACGCTAGTAAAGGGCCTCCGCCAAACAAAGAGAGCCGAGCGTGCCAAGGCCAAGTGAATCACAGCTAGAGTTTGTTCTAGCCTGGTTTACCGCGCGACCAAACAAGAGAATTCGCCACAAAGTTTCAAAGAAGGCTCTCGAAGAAGGCTATAAAGCGCAATATGGCCTGCGCCTCGAAGACTCGGACCGCGCTATTCGCACGCTGGCGGAACGAGGGAAACTTATCAAAGAAGCGAACGGTGTCTATCGATACGATCCTGATCACGCTTCCGGTCGCGTAGACCTGCGGAACTTTAGTGAGGCGACCAGGCTTGCCATTCTAAAACGAGACGGGCACCGATGCGTCGTATGTGGATTTGGCGAGGCTGAGGGTCGCCAGATCCATGTTGACCACATCATCCCTCGTGAAAAAGGGGGAGAGGGTTCGATTTCCAATGGCCAAACACTTTGCGCGTCGCATAACTATCGCAAGAAGGTCCTGAACCAGCGGGACTTTGGATTCAAGCTTTTCTCAGAATGGCAGCGGCGCCTTAGCGCAGATAAGTCACCTGATCCAGAGCGCCTCCGCCTCCTGGCATTTTGCAACGAGGTTCTACGGCTGTATCAGCAGCATGGCATTGATCAAGAGCCGAAGAAAAAGTAGGCTCTACCCGAGCAGCCGTATCCGAGTCCATAACCAAGGATATTGCTTTGAACAGCTTGGCTAGGTTTTTGATCTTTTCCGGAATGTATCGGAGAGCTTTACCTTCTTAAGGGCTGCACGGGTAGTTTCGACAAACTCCCACAGCTGAATCTGGTCGGGCTTGAATCCCTCTGGGGCCGCTGCAAAATCAGAAATCCTGTCGAGTCTGGTTGCAATACTCGCGAGCGCCTGCTCGCAAAGAATGCGCTGGCGTTCAATACCTTTAGTTTGGTGATCGATTCCAGGATCAAACCAATATGGATCTTTGGTCCCATTTTGCCGTTCCAGTAATCCTAATTCCCACAGTTTACGAGCGCTTCGCGGTGCATCTTTCATTGGAGTGGCCCAAATTTCAAGCGAACTTTCCCGCAACATATCAGCAGTAACCTGCTGCATTGGCCGCGACTCAAACCACGCCAGAAGTTTCGCGTTGGTAGGGCTCAGACTGCTTCTAGATGACATGACTAGATCGAGTACTTCCCCCATGATTCACGCTGAAGCGGTAGCCATGGACTTGCCTGGTTGAAATATGCACAGGTAAGGGTAGCAGTGGCGCGCGTACACGCAATGTAGAATGCCGCCCCATAATTCTGAGAATTCGGATAATTTGTCGAAGAAGCAAATGGGACAAACACATGATCAAATTCTAGGCCGCGCGCCTCAGCGGCTGTCATCACACGACATCCGGTTTTTGACTCGGTGTCCAGGTCTTGCAGCAACCGTAAGATTCGGCTTCGAATCATGGCGCCACCGATTTCTGGGATGACGATCAAGGAAGTACCGTCGTCAACTTGGCTTAACCAATCAATGATTGCTAGTTCCTGATCGCCTTCAGATTGAAGGGCTTTGACAACTACATCTTTCCCGGGACGCGGCGTATAGGGTTGCGCGAGCCTTAGAACGCCACGTGCCGCAAGTACCTCATTGCAGAATTCAGTAACTTTCGCAGTGGTGCGATAACTACGATTGAATTCCTTGATTTCAACGTCACTACCGCCTTGAATCCATGGGGCCTTATCAACAGTTGCCGATCTCTGATCCAGAACCTGCGCAGAGTCTCCAACGAGCGTGAGGCTGCTCTCCGTAACGGCCCTTAGGAAACAAATTTCTGCTTCAGAAAGCTCCTGAGCTTCGTCAACCACAATGTGGCTGATCGTTTGCCGTTCATCATCATCTTCGTTGAGGTTCTGTATCACAGCCGCACACATAACGGCCAGCGAAGCGCGATCTGGTGTGCCATCTTCATCTGAACTGTAACCTATCGGCAATTCCAAAACATTTGATAATGACGTCCGGGGCCATGCTCGGTTCACAAATTTTTCGATTGCGTTCTCCGCAATTTGCTTCCATTTTGGATCTAGTTCTCGCCTGTACGCATCCGTGCCCAGCTTTGCCTGTAACGTAAATTGACTTGCAAAACTTTGGCCAATTTGCAGTAGATTATTTCGAAATCTATTTCGTTCACTTAGAATTCTGGACTCCTTTTGTTCCATATGCTTTACCGGATCCTCATGCTTTACCAGAACCCCATGCTTTACCGGAACCTCGAATCTATGGAATAGCTCGTTGTGAAATCTGATCTCCACAGAAGCGATCCTTTCGTAATGGCTGTTGCTCGCTCCCCAGGATGCAGCTTTAATGACAGCCACGACGAGTTCGTATGATGACTTTAACTCCGCGTGGACGTCGGCGCGTTCTGACATTAGTGAAAGCGTCAGTGAATCACCTGTGATATCTATTGGTTGCGCAAAGCGAAGCAAGTCGCAAACCATACGAACTCTGATACGGTCCGTATCATTGTCGATCTTGTCTACGAGCATCGACTGGACTTTATTCATATCAACATATGGTGTACTGTTCGACGCTCCTCCTTGCGGAGTTCCATCCATTAAGGCTGGGTCACTTGACCAGAATCGATCCCAATCGGTTGGATTCATTCGCTTCCCAATCTCACGCTTATATGGGATGTGAACAATTAGTGGTTCTGGATCCCCTGTCAGCCACGCTGGAATTGGTCGATTCGCAATTGCGCTCTTCGCTCGTTCTACCGACTCCTTCGAGGGCCGTTGGGTAATATTTGGTTCAAGATTGGGCTCAAGCTTATCAACCACAACACTAGTCACTCCTTGAAGCCAATCCCACATAAACTTGGAAATAGTTGAGAACTTCATGTCATCGATGCGTAGGTCCTTTCTGAGCTTAGTACTCCATCGTAGGAGATCTGGTGTGGGGCTCAAGAACACTACTCGTGAGATATCGACTCTTTCCCGCGGCTCCCGCTCCTTCGATGTGATGTAGGCAACACGATGTAACCCAATCATTGTTTTTCCAGAACCGGCAACTCCATCAAGAACGAGGACCCCGCTTGCGCTCCGAGAGATTTCAATGTACTGATCCTCTTGAATTGATTCGACGATGTGATCGAACTCACCTGTTCGGCTCTTATCTAGTTTTTTTGTCAACCTTGACTCTGTTTCGCTACTGCGCATAGTTTGGGAAGATTGGGCATTAGATTCCGTGTCAAATCCGTAGGATGTTCTAATGTCGGTAACTTCGCCACGATCGATATCAATCTCGCGTCTGTCCGAGATGCTAAAAATTCCAGATTTTCCGGGCTCACCTTGGCGCATGTGATAGGCCCGAGCGATCGGCGCATCCCAGCTCACAATCTGAGGCTTCGTCTGTGCTCCATTGAGACCGATCCTCAGGTCAAAGAATTCCGATCTTGTTTCTAGATTTCTTGCGCGAAAATGCCCAAAGTATGGACGGCCAATATCAAGATACGGTCGGGCGGCCAGAAGGCCACGTTGGGTGCCAGCATTATTCGCCCATTCCATTGAAGCATCGAACGCTCGCGCCTCTGCGTTAACCTGCGCAACAATTCTGTCCAGAATAGCTTGCTCCTGATCTAGGGGAGCATTCTTACTGGGCTTCCTGCTAGTTGCCATGGCCCGCACCAAACTTCACACAAGCAACTTCTGACGCGAGTGCCTCATCGGATAATATGCTTGTGTTCCAATCTTTAAAGTGATTCCGAAATGCCGTAATGGCATCGCGAACGTTCCGGTTACCAGTACTCTCTATGCGCGTGGCAACAAGCCTGATTAGTCTGATGTCTCGGCGTAAGTTGGGTGCTTCCAAGATCGACCACCAATCAGCCCACCGAAGGTTTTTTCCGGGCAGTTGCTCCCACGATTGAGAAGCGAGTAGTACACACAGACTAATCTCATCCGTGCCATAGCGGTCAGCCCGCGCAGAAATCGCCACAATTGGCTTGCTGTAGGTATATGCCGCACGGTGAGCTAAGTGCGGATCGACATTTGCAGATAATGCGAGGGGATGAACATGCTTTCGCATCTGATTACCCAGCATCCACTTTTCACGAATAATCCCAAGTTCTTTATGGATTGTTTTGTCTGACAGGCACTCTTTCACCACAATTTTCATTGCAGCCGCGAGCTTAGACTCGAAAGCGTCGGCTGCAGCCACCGCATCAGCAGATGGAAACTCAATACTTGGACGCAGAGCTCGTTCGCCATTAACCCCGACAACCCAGACGTGGCTCATTCAGATCTGCAACTTCAATTTGAAATATACGGATTCCTCAAGTACTCCTTTGCTCTGAGCATCGGCGATTTCCTCCACATCAAGTAACCGCTGCAAAGTCCGCTCGTCTCGAGTTATGAAACTAGCCAGTGCTCGAAGACCAATCTCCAAGTACAGAGATTCGACAGCTTCACTACCGTCTGCTTTGGCCCGCTTCAAGAGAGTCGCGCCTTCAAAAACTTTAACTTTAGGGCTTCTATAGTCGTGAACGTATTCCATTGGCGTATAGTTATCTGAGCTAGAGAAAACCCATTCGATGAGTCCTTTTTGTGGCGGATCGACTGCGATATACAAATTGACCGCATCTTCGTTATACCAACCTTCTTTGATTCGATAGCCGTCCGTAGAGAGCAAGACTTTATCTAGAACTTCCAGATTTCCGGCGCCCCTAAGCAGCACAGTGGCTTTCAATTTGTAGCGGCCCGCTTCTGCAACAGAGGAGGCGGGGATGGTTGGGATTGTAAATGTTCGTTCTTCGGAGGCAGCAATATTCGCTTCAACACCGCCTAAAACACTCTCCGCCTCGCCTGGCACTTCCAATCCGTACTCCAAGTCGACGATAACGCTACAAGTTTGACGATTGCGCACACGAACAGACAGGCCGCTCACTGGCTCGTTTTTGGGCATGCTCACGCCACGGGCTGGATTATCGATTGCAATTTGTATTGGCAAATGTGGCTTGCCGCCCCCGGGACGATCAATGGGTCCTGGAATCGGTTTATTCGAGTTAATTCCAAGTTTCTTCGCGAGCCTGTTTATCTCGCTTTGGACTGCTGATTGAGCTACCTTGTCGCGCTCGTTCTCCGCTTCGACGTCGTCCATCAAAAAGCCCCACTTCTCTAGGGCTAATTGCGTTGGGCCCTCCAAGAGCTGGGCTACGCTCCTCCAAACACGCCCACCCCTCCCTCCGATGAAGCCGTAATGAAGCGGGTTTTCGTATTTCTTGAGTTCGCGATTACCGTCTGCGCCGTTGATTTCCAAGAATCCATAGAAGCCCCGACATACGGAATCACGATGCTCCTTTTTGATTGAATAAGTTAGTTGAAGTAAGATTTCCTGTAGTTGATATCTCTCAACTACCATTCCTTGGCGAATAAGGTGTACGCCAAGTGCGCGATGATCTATGTCATCTTCGGTATTAGCTTCTTGGTCCACCTCAATGACTGACACAGCACTTTTAGCAAGCTTGTGGCCAATAATCACTTCGTCTTTACCGGGCTTTGCAATTATGGTTCGCCCATTGAGTGCAGTGATTTCCTGATAAGCCTGCACTAGGTCCTCATATGCAGCCGTAGGTCTGACTTCCCTGTATTGTCCATTCACTTGAATCCGAATGCGGCCTTCGGTTGCAAAAAGTGGCCACCAAGACGCGAGGATATGGCCATCAATTTCACCAGTTTCTATTGCGCTGATGAGATCAGGGTCTGGTGTACTCAAAACTATACGTACGCCAAAAGTTTTCTTCGGGCGTAAGCCGGGGCATTGCTGTTCTGCCCATTTTTCTGGGGGTGTTAGATCGTCCTCCATGTTAGCGCCAGAAGCGTCTCGGATAAGTGCTCCCGAGAAATAGCCATCCTCGCTATTACTTTCAAATGCCACAGATCCGTAGCGGTTTGCGATAACCAAGACACCTTTGCCTTGACCACGGCCACCTGCGGCATCTTGATCAGCGTTGTAAGTGACTGCGTTCGCAAAGAAGCGCGCTCTTCGCTCCGTGGGGGGAAGCTCTTCCCCGCGTTGCAGTTTTTCCATAGCCTCGTCCGCAGTTAACTTGCCCGTCAAGCCTGTCGTGCCTTCATCCTCAAACACAAGGATGTTCGCCCCATCTTTTTCCAAGATGGTGATCGTGAAGATCCAGTCTTTGGCATTTTCCTTATCTGTTCGGGCGTCCCATGAGTTCTGAATGATGTCCTTCATCATCCATTCAGGGGATGGGACATTGTCTAGATTTCTATAACTGTCTTCGAGGGTCTTGATAACTTTTTGCCAATCGGTGTAGATCCTAACTTTCCTGCCGGCCATGCCCCGCCCCTCCTCAAACTACTCTGGGCTAATCGTGAAGATTCTACAGATTTGGCCTACGGGTGCGGTGTGTGGTGCAGGGCAGTTTGTTACAATCGCCACCAATCGTCTATCCCTGCATCCGCCTCGCCAGTGACGACCTCCTCGCGCACGATTGGCGCGTACGTATCTGCCTGATGCATGAATTCCCCTCTCAATAGCAAAAACCGGGCTTCAGCTCTGGTTAGCGACTTGCGGTGCAGTAAAAACACCACCGCCCTCCAATAGGCATCACGAATCACCTCCGTCGGCAATTCTTCACCTAGGTCGATGAGGTGCTCAACCATCGCCTGCTGACTGTGTGCGGCTCGCTTAATTGAAAGCGCTGAATGCGCCATTCGTTCAAATAGTGGGATTTCATTCGGGAACCACTCTCGCAACCAGTCCCTCAGCCCTAGGCTCTTGAGGATGGCGATGAGCTGAGCCTCAGACAGATCCCCTGCCCTTCGCAGCCCTCGTAGGCCTTCTCTAACGGCACCTGCGCCGACTACCGTCAAGTAGTGGCGTGCGATAGTCGCGGTGGCTACTTCGATTGTCGTCCCTGTTGCTCGCGCTCGCACATCCAAAACAAACTGGTGTGGTCGGGGCGCTTCGTCGTTTGAACTCGCCATACCTAACCCTGGCTCGATTTAGAGGTGCCAAAAGCTTTCAAAGCATCAATCGTCTCAGCTGTGCCGACTACTGTCAGGTGGGTTCTGGCCCGCGTCATGCCCACGTATAGGGTGCGAAGGGTCATCACCTGCTCAGGATCTGGCATAGGTGGGTCAACTAAGACGACAAATTCAGCGTCAAGCCCCTTGAATCGTTGAACGGAGTCAAATCGAATTTTGTCGGCAGGATGCGCAGGTACGCGATCAGCGCTGAGACCGAGACGGTCTCCTGTATCGGGGTCAAGGGCCGGGTTAGCAAACTGATATTGAATGCCCCCCTTCTCAACACTCCCCCGCGTGAATAGCGGATTGGATTTTGTCGTGGTGCAGGTTAGGACCACAATCTCTGAGAGATCTGCCCCATTGGAAACTAACTTGTGGATTGCCTCAAACAGCCGGGCCGAGAGGTACTGCTCCTGAGCAGGCAAGTAGCTGACTGGCAACCCCGTTGTACGCCTGCTTTCTAGCGAGGATCCCTCTGGCCTTAGTCGCGATGCAGCTTCATGAATTTGCAGGGTATTGCGATGGTTATACGGGAGCTCAATGCTGCCAGTTGAGAACTCGCTCGTTGACGTGGCTGCGTCGATGTTGAGCGCCTGGAACGGATCACCGAACAGCCATCGGCGTTTGACGCCATGCTCTTCTCGCACCAGCGCACTCACCGCCTCAATCCATGCGCGCGTGAAATCCTGGGCTTCATCGATCACCACGGCGTCAAAGCGAGGCTGCGCAGCGAGAAGCGCGCGCTGGCCAATGGCGTCCAACTCAGCCCAGTTCTCGATCCTCCCCTGCGGGCTTCTCGGGTAGAGCCCGGCGCGCTGCGCCTCATGCTTAGCGAGGTCTAAATAGGTCCGAACCTCAATGCCATCCCCATATCCGCGTTCACGGACGTCACGCAGCGCCTGGCCCGCGAGTAGGTTGTTGTAACAGACGTACAAAACGCTGCGACCTTTGTCGGCCCACCTCTGTGCAATGCCAAGAGCGAGGACGGACTTTCCAGAACCAGCAGGACCAGTCACAGCAACCGCTGGCGCCACCTCAGAGGCATGCAGTAGCTCAAGCTGGCGTAGATCGAGCGGGGGGATCTCATCTGCAGATACTCTTGCTGCGACTCGCATAGCGGGCTCAGGCTCAACTTCGCGGATTACCTCAGCAAGGCACGCAAAGAGGTCTCGGTCAATGGGCCGGAGGGGGCGACCACCCGTTGAAATGTCGCGCATGCGCCGCAGAGCTTCGTGGAGACTGTTGGCGTTCGAAAAATCATCGGCCAGGAGATACCGATCTCGAGAGTGGCTTAGGTTAGATCGCTGGAATGTTTTTGCATTCGAGAAGACGCACCCCCAGTAGATTGGAAATGCTTCTGGAGTCGAGAACGGTGCCCAACTCTCCTTCCACATTGGGGCGTCTTGCATGGCGTCCACCAACCCGGAGTGCTTTCGGATTGCCTGTGATGCTGGGTCCCGCCAGCGATATGGACTACCGTTCGCCCTTGCAAATTTCCCCTTTGAGGTTTCTACTACCGAATCTCCAGCCTTCTTCTCTTCCAGCACAAAGATGCCGAGGTCAGGGTGCACAAGAACGTAGTCCGGATCGTAATAGACCGCCCGACCCCTACCCTCATCAGAAACGACCCAGACGGGCTGGACGAACACCTCCCAGCCCTTGCTACCCAGAAGCTCCGAGATCTTACGCGCCGTTTCTCGCTCCCAAATATTGGCAAAACCATCGAATCGCTCTGCCTCAGCAATCTCGCTCCCCAGTCGCTTAACAACCATTTCGGGGGGCGGCACTAACTCCAATGCCCTGTTCACGCGAACCATACTGTTGCGATCTGCCTCGCTCAGCGTCAAGAAACAGAGAAGGAATCGATAGACGTTGAATTGACCTGATGGAATACCGAGTCGTTCAAACTGAGCCTCAATTGTCACTCTCAGAAAGGGCTCCGGAACGTTGAGCGCATCAGGGAGGCGTCGGAGCGCGAGATCATAAAGGTGTTTCTCGTCTTTGGCCAAGCTATCAAGCACGGCCTGGAGGCTCTTTAGGATCTCTAAGGCTCTCGTTTTCTTCCCGCCGACGTATTCTCCCACCTGCTTGATGTACTCCGTGAGAGGGTCCTTCAGCCCAACAAACGTACGGGAGAATTCGGTCTCGTTCCATTCGTATCTGTCGTCACACCCTGAGACCGGGCAATCATTCGGGTGCGCAGCTCGCGCCATCGCACCAGCTGCCAGGTATTGCCCGAGTTCATCAAAAAAGAGTTCTCGTTTCTCCGGTGGGATCAGGTCTTCAACTTTTCTTCCTTGATCCGGCCTCCCAACCAGGTCGCGCCTCCGAAGTTCTGCAACGGCTTGGTTGGCCTCCTGACGGAGTTCATCAAGTAACTCGAGATGAAGCTCTGGCTGGCGGACCTTCGGGAGCGGCTTCGCGCGCTGACTGAAGGGGACGAACGCCTCATAGATCTTAGTAATTGTTTTCTGAAGCCGGGACCCTGCGGAGTCGCTGGTATCTGTCATCGCAAAGATCGCCCAGAAACTGCCATGGGCAAGTCAAGCCACGTTAATCGCATGTGAGCCAAGCCGACTGTCTCGCCAAACTGCGAGAGGGATCGAATATGAATCATGCTTGTATTATGATGGCAATCCCACGATTGCGAGGCACTGGTTCCGACCAGTGTAGGCAGGTAATGAACCTAAGGGGGCTCATGAGCGACCTCATTTCGGTAAGGCGGGAAGCTGCGGGCCTACTTGCAGAACTGCGCCAAGAAAGCGCCGCCATTACCTGCCCATGCTGCCCCAAGACACGGCCAATCGAGGCGTATCGCCCATTTGTTGCCGGCGAAAATCCGCTCTGGCTTCCTGAGGCTCTTGATGAGAGTGAATCTGCACGCAAGAAGCTAACGAACAGCTTAAGCAAAAGCGCTGGTGGCGCACAAGTCCGCGGAGAAACCACAAAGAAAGCAATCATTGGCCGAATTGCCGAAAACCTTCCTGGGTTGCTCACCAAGCTTAGAGGTGATTCGCGTGACTATCGCACGCTTGAGGGGGCGATTGACGTTGTAGGCCTCCACGGTGCCGCGAAGGGGAAGTTGGAGTTACTTGAGGTTGCTGACATTAAATCAGCCGAAGCAAAACTCTCAAAGCATCAGCAAGCAATCATGCGTGCAGTCCACGAGGGACGGGTGGTGCTACGTGAAATTTCTGAGAAGAATCTAGGCATTGAATAATGGAAAGTAACTCAACTAAGGCAACTGCTTCTTCTGAGATCTTCTTGATTTGCCCAGAAAGCAAACGAATCTTTCGATTGTCGGAGGCGATTCGGGGAGCGCTTCGCATTGATTCTACTGATCCTGCAGAAGTCGAAGTTGATGCCTGGGGTGATTATGCCTTACGCGAGGCTGAGGTTAAAGTCTTGGCTGACGCTGCAAGCTCGCAGACTGGCGACGCTCGAGAGGAAGCTTCACAGGAAATTCTAACTGGTCTTCCTGAGGCACTGAGTGACATTACGCTGCCAAATCTTCGTTGGCTTGGTGGGAAGACTTGGATTCACTTTCGCGGAATGAAGCAGAAGACGCAGGACGAAATCACCGTAGAGGTGATCAATGCCATCTCCGGACCACTTGACTGTTCAGTTTTGCTGAGCCCCAAGCCTGGACTGAATCTAGCGGCAAGCATTTACAGGATGACCTCTGCCACGAACTACGAGATCAGGGATTGGGATCCCTCGCTATCCGAAGATTGGACGAATGAACGAAGCACGAAGCCGCAGACCTTACCGTCGTAACCAGCGCTTCGCCGCTCGTCTCACTCAAATTACATCGATTACTTTCGTCAGTGCTTTCGTTGATGAGGCCAGTGATGGAAGGCTGGAAAAACCCCGTATCGCTACTCAGCAACACAGACACACAAAAGGCAGTTACCCAACTAAGGTAGGCGCATGACAGCTCAAAGACAGGGGAGCAAGACTCCTTGGCCATGGTTCCGAGTTATGAAAGCGGAGGGCGATTTGCCAATCGTCATGCACCTCAGCAAGGATGCCGCTTTTCGTCTTGCGCACGAGCTTCCGTTTGACCACGCCATCGCGGTAGAGATTCGGGAATGTTTCAAGATCGAACACGTTGACGATCCCTCCAAGCCTCAGATGCAACCTGCTTCGCGTGACGATGAGCCCTTAGACAGGTTGCTCAATGAAGCTGTACTTGTTGTGGCCGAACATGATCGGGCCTCCGCATCACTCCTTCAGCGAAGACTTCGAATCGGTTATGCCAGAGCTGCGCGTATCGTTGACCAACTGGAGGAGATGGGCCTAATTGGCGCGTTCGATGGGAGCACCGCGAGGGTCGTGGATCGCCCTAAATGTTCATTGTGGCTTGCGCGAAAACGCTAACTTCCCGTCGCGAACTATTCGGACGCAAACCATTACTGGTCGGTAGGCTCGCCCGAAGGCTCATCTGGTTTCCCTGCCTGGATTTTCCGCGCGAGCCAGTTAGCCGCGTCAGCGCCCACGACACGGATGCCGTCTTCATCAATGGTGATCGTTCCATCAGCCCTCGGGGCGGGAGCAATAGAAGCCCGTAACGCTTTTGCCCCCTCGGCGTCTCCTGCAAGCGCTAGCTGATCGGCTCTACTCCGAATCTTTTCGATCGCTTGATACTCAGCGAGCGCGGCACGCTCGTGTTCAGAGAAGAGTGGGAGAAGGTCATGTACGCCGACGTACAGCGTGCTTCGCTCAGGAAGGTCCTCAGACTGCAGATCCCCGAGCCGGATCCTGGGCCACCCAGGCGTACCCTGATCCGCCTCGCCCCTCACAGGCAAAACGATAGTGGCGACAAGATTCAGAGCTCCTAAATCTGTGCCGGAAATCTTGGCGAAACGCTCTAACTGCTTGCGTGCAGCTGCACGTAGTTTCGGTCGTCCCATCTTGACTTCGAGCACAGATAGCCCTACCGGCGATTTTGTCACCGCATCCAATTCGAGATAGAACGGCTCAGGAGCTCGCTGACCCCGATAAATCACGTCGGCTCGTAGGATCCGCGGATGTGAGCCCCCACTGAGCCTCCCGACCACCGTCCGAATTGCGCGCTCGGCCGCGTTCGACACAATCTGCTGCGGGTCAGGCGCTGCGCGAGTAAAGCGAGTTCGCCGACGCATGGCGTGCTCCTCCGAGAACGCGAGATAGTCAGGATCGTCAGCCCAAACCAACCGAACGCCGGTGACGCTCAGAAACGGCTCATCATCTACAACCACGGCTACCTCCTCCTGGGTCTATTGACGCTCGCGACGGTGCCACGTGCATGGCACAGGGCTGCGGGGTCAGCGGGGACTGTCGCTCACGAGCGACGTTTGCGCACAAGGGCTAAGAGTTCGTCGCCACCCACCGATGCACCACAAGCGTTGCACCGGTGCACAGGGCCTGTCGGCCTGAGGCACCCGCCTAACGCATAGCTGCCTGCAGCCTCATCCTCCAGCATTTGATTCGTGATGTAGCCGAACACCACATGCACCATTTTTCCTTTTTGGCACCTTTGACACGTTGTGTCGCACATGATGCAGGTGTCTTTGGCCTCTTGGTCAGAGTTGCTCCCATCGCTATTCATGTGTAGATTCCCCTTTCTCAATGAGCATTCCGCCATCAACTGTCGACGGATTAGTTCGGTTTCGGTGATATTTCTCAGCACACCAATCGTCGAGCTCTAGCCAGTAGTCAAAATCAAAGAACGGGTCACGCTGTTCTACCACATCGTCTAGCGCGCTCAAGAACAGAGTTTGACGAAATGGATGTTTCGCCGGAGTGAAGGTACGACGTTCACCGCTTCTGAACTCTAGGAATCCCGATCCGTCACGTCGGAGCACGACCAATTCAAGATCTGGCGCCGTGTCGTATGTGCCCCATCGACCGCCAAACTCAGCTACAGGGCGTTCGTCTCCCCATTTTGGCTTTACTACTGCTTCAATCTCTATCAGCCGGCTAGAAAGACAGTCTTGGTTCCAGCCAGGATGTGAGACCAGCTCCGACAATAAGCGGCGATACGACGGCGCAGGTTCTGCTCCATGCCACTTGTTTTGAATCGCAAATACCTCATCAACGCGAAGCACGAGAACTTCGTTTTGATCTAGCTCTACCTGTCTCTGAGTTTCAACTGCAGCCATTTCAGCAGCGAATCTAATTGCAACTCTTTTTGCGACAATAGTGGCCTCTTGTTGCGCCTGAGAGGTTCTGTACTCTTTGCTCGCCCACTTCTCTTTGTAGTTCCAGTGGCGTCGTTCGCGTTCGTACACTCCTGAGACCGCGAGCAATTCATTTTGGATTAGGCGGGCTAGGAGGTCTAGGTCCTCCCGGTTGGTGGCTGAGCCGTGCACTTCTCGCTGCGCGGCGAATGTTGCGCGCAGTAGCACCTCGGTTGGGACTTTTTCCAATTCAGTATTCATCGCCTAGAACCTCGGACTTCCGTGCTCATCAACCCCTTTGCGCCACTGCAGCGGGGGTAGACTCTGTACGTCAAGCGCGAGCTCAACTCCCACAAAGAATGCGCCTAGGGCGTCTCTTTGGCGGTGCTCTTCAAGCCGATCGAAATGCCCCTCCGATGCCCCCTGGAGCAGCAAGTCGCCACGAAGCATTTCCCAATACTCATCATTCAACACACCTCGGCTATCCGAGGCTATTGCAAGCAGGTTCTCAAGGTTTGCCGCTCGGTTTTTGGGCACCAGGTCATAGAGATCCAACTGCTGATCCGGATCAATCTCCTGCGATGCGCATGCGTGGATGCCGTCTTCATCCCTACAGATGAATCGAGTTCCGGACTCATCTGGTGCGACTCGTCGCACCTTGCGATGCTCCAGCGCCGCGGCGAATGTCGACCTCCAACGAAGCGCTGCGAGAATAACCTCTAGTTTTGCCAGTTGACTGGCTGAGATTTGAGATTTATCGCTCATGTCAGTGCTCCTTTCTGTCTAGCTCAGTGATCCTTACCCACCCTTTACCCTCGATCCATTCGTGAGTGATCTCGCTTCGCCACTGTCCGGCGTTGGGTGACCGCTTGAGTTGGCGTGTCACAAGCGGCGGCAGCTGCTGCTCGGCAGGAACGGGACCGACCTCGGTAACCGAGTTATCAAGGCCCACCTTTGTGACAGATCCGTCTCGTCGAACGATCACGTGAGAGAGGCTTGGGTCAGCAACCTTGCCAGTCCAATGCTGCCCTGGCACGTAGCAACCGGCAGCTCTGAGTCGCTCACAAAGCCATCGGTGATCCCAGCCTGGGTACATAGATCTTTCACTCTCCCGTCGCGAGTGGGCGGCAGCATTCATCCAGTGCATGCGGTTAAGAACGTTAAAGATCTCTTTGACCGTGAGGACGACCTCAGTGCGTCGGTGGTACTCCTGACTCACCGAGTTGGGCCAGCCATTGCCAGCCGCAAGGACGCCCGCAACAGTCTTGCCAACCCGAGACCCAATCTCTTCCGCCAGGACTCCCGGCTCCTCTTTGATTCGAGAGATCATTTCGTTACGATCCCAACCCTCTCGAAGATACGCCCCGAGAATCTGAATGATCTCCTCTTTCACCAGCTCTGAGATCGTTACAAGTGACGCTTTCGCCTGATGCTTTTTAAGGAGTTCCTCTTGCACTTCGTACGATCGCTGCAGTGCAGCGCGAAGCTTGTAGGCAGCTTTTGCCTCTTCAAGCGTCTTGCCGCGCAGGACTACTCGAGAAGCTGTCCCATCAACGGAGCCGACCAGCCCTTCAGCCTCTAGCTGGTCAATGATACGAGCGGCCCGTGCATACCCAACTCGTAGTTTTCGCTGCAGCAACGATGCTGAGGCGCGTTCATGCTGGCCAACCACTTCAACAGCTTCGTCAAAAAGCCGATCCTTTTGGTCGTCGCTGATGGGCTTTTGCGGTGCAGCTTCTAGCGATACACCTTTCTTCTGTACGCCGAAAAGATCGTCGTACATCTGGTCAATAGCATCTCGCTTGGCCATCTTCAGTACCTCCCAGTTCGACCGGCTCGGGCCGGCGCCTGGGGCACGACGCAGCGCGCCACAGAGGGCGCTTGGTCCGCGTCGGACCCGTCCGCATCGCCATATCAGCGTTGGCACCGTTCCGGCCCCCGGGTTGGGGATCCGTTGGTTGCCGCACCTTCGTCGAGCTGAATCTCTCCGGTG
>Ga0214921_10006676_pt1 | contig 15664 bp, 21 predicted proteins | sample LL1505_MetaG_FD_177992 | JGI IMG/M metagenome (GOLD analysis project Ga0214921, IMG submission 177992) | Freshwater microbial communities from Lake Lanier, Atlanta, Georgia, United States - LL-1505 | ecosystem: Environmental > Aquatic > Freshwater > Lake | place: USA: Georgia | collected...
AAGCCGACGTGTGCATTTTGGACCCTGAAGCGCATTGGCAAGTGACGGCTGAGAACTTGCGAAGTCAAGGCAAGTTCACGCCTTTCTTTGGCTACGACTTGCCTGGGCGTGTTCAGTGCACTTTGGTGGGTGGACAAGTGGCCTATCAAGCCTAAACATGCGCGCAGTCTTTAAATTGCTGCGTGGCATGTGGCACGTGCTGGTGGGATGGGTCACCATCTACTTTCGGTTTCCACAACTGAGCCAACAACAACGTGATGCTCGCGTGCAAGTTTGGGCCATGCAGCTCTTGCGCATCTGGGGCATAGACCTAGAAGTGCGCGGTCAGCCTGTCGTTGCAGGTCCAGCGCTTTTGGTTTGCAATCACATCTCTTGGCTTGACATCTTGGTGATTCATGCAACCCGGCACTGCCGTTTTGTATCGAAATCGGAGTTGCGTGATTGGCCCGTGTTGGGTACCTTGGCCACTGGCGGCGGTACTTTGTACATTCAACGCGCGCAGCGCAAAGATGCCCTGCGAATGGTCAACGACATGGCGCAGGCTTTGCGCAATGGCGATGTGCTGGGTGTATTTCCAGAAGGCACCACTGGCGACGGTATTGGCATGTTGCCTTTTCATGCCAACCTTATCCAGTCGGCCATTGAAGCGGATTCACCTATTCAGCCTGTGGCTTTGCAGTTTGTGGATTCTGACTCGGGTCAGATCAGCATGGCGGCACGCTACATTGACGATGACACCTTGTTGGCATCTGTTTGGTCTACCTTGAATGCGCAAGGCTTAAAGGCCGTTGTCAATTTTGGCCAAATGCAGACAGCTCAAGATCGCGACCGCAGGGCTTGGGCGCATGAGCTGCACCAAGAGGTTTTGTCACTTAAAAATAAGTGTATTGCGGCATGATTTTTTGGTTCCGTCTAAGATGTTGGCGGAGATAAACAACATGATTTCAAAAAATAGACGGCAATTGCTTTGGGTCACGGCAGCTTCTACCCTAGCACCTTGGACCACCGCGCAGAGTATTTACCCAAACAAGACCATTCGCTATGTGGTGCCCGTAGCCGCTGGAGGCGGCGCCGACATGATTGGCCGCGCTACTTGTGAGCGTTTGAACAAAGTATTGGGTCAAAGCATCATCATTGAAAACGTATCGGGTGGTGGTGGTGCCATTGCGTGTCAAAACGTGGCCAAGAGCACCCCCGATGGTTACACCTTGTTGCAGGCCTATGTGGCCACACACGGCACATCGCCTGCAACGGGCAAACTCAATTACGACGCGCTCAAAGACTTCACCCCCGTGGGCATGATTGGAACTGCGCCTAACGTGCTGTGTGTCAATCCAGGCGTACCCGCTACGGATGTCAAATCTTTTGTGGAATACGTGCGCAAGCAACCCGGCAAAATTGCTTATGGATCAGCAGGCGCCGGCTCCCTAACCCATTTGGTGGGCGAGCTGTTCAAGCAGCAAACCGGCTTGTTCATGATTCACATTCCTTACAGGGGCGTGGCGCCTGCCAATGTCGATTTAATTTCTGGCCAAACGCAAGCCTTGTTTCCCAGCCTAGCGGGTGCATTGCCGCACATTCGAAGCGGCAGAATGCGCCCCTTGGCCGTGACCGGGCCAAAGCGGCACGAATTGCTCAAAGATGTGCCAACCTTTGAAGAACTTGGTTACAAGGGCTTTGATGGCCAGCAATGGTATGGCATCGTCGGCCCTGCAGGCATGCCACAAACGGTGGTCAAAACTCTGAGCGAAGCACTTGCGCAAGTGCTGGCACAGCAAGACTTCAAGGAAAAGCTTTCTTCTGAAGCCGTGGCTTTGATGCCTTTGTCGCCAGACGCATTTGCTGCCTACATGAAGGCTGACATTGAGCGCTGGACCAAGCTGGCGCGAGATCGAAAAATTGAGCTGGAAAGCTGAAACTTAAAAGACAGATGACCAGTGTCATTTAAGCTTTTTAAAAATGTCCATGAGTCCTGTTCATCAAGAAATTTTTTCGGTCAGACCATAGGCGAAATGGCAAACTTAGATACTTGTTTGAGCTGCAGTTGCAGGCTATCAATCCTGTTGAAGGATACTGATCTATTTCACTTCAAAATCAATAGAGCGATTACCTTGCCTACCAATCGTATCTTCAATCACCAAGGTTAACTTATGTTTTCCCTTAGGTAAATTGGCTTCTTGTACAAATACGCCTGATTCTGTGACCTTGGCAACATTGAGGATTCGCTTTGTAATATCAATTCCCAAAGAGCCATAAAGTACTTTGAATGTATCTGGTTTAACGGCACTAGGCGGGGTTGGTTGAAACTTCAACTCTATGGGTGTGGGGCTGTTAACTGGGGTAGACAACTTCGGCGCAAAAAGCTCAATGACTGGCGCATCTTTTGGGGCAATTGATTTGGCCCTAAAAGGTGGAGTTGCATTGTTAGATGCGTTCATTTCATCTATTGATACAAGAAGTTGAGCGGAACAAGCCGATATGCTCAAGTAGAAAAGTATGCCAAGCAGTTTTTTCATGGCTGCGTCGTAATTCTGACACGGCGATTTTCTGCTGCATACGGCTTTTCAGGTACGAGAAGATCTGAAAATCCTTTGCCTTCACCTTTTAATCGATCGTTTTCAACACCCTTGGCAGTCAAATAGGCGATGACTGATTCTGCTCGACTTTGACTTAACTTCATGTTGTGCTGATCAGAACCTTGAGCATCTGTATGTCCTTCGACTTTGAACTTTAAATTTGCAAGACGTTCACTTTTGAGGGCTGACACTAAATCATCCAAAAGAGGACGGCTTTCATTTTTTAGAACAGCAGAATCCAAATCAAATTGAATGACCAGATCGACACTTTTAGGTCTAACAACGATGTTTCTTTTGCCAATGCTGCGAGTTTTTGGTTGATCCTCAGAGGGCGCTAATCTCTCAACCAAATCAGAAGCTGTACTTGACTTAAGTGGTGTTTGACTAAACGCAGTAGGGCTGATTAAGGATAACGCTAACAATAGTTTCATTTGACCTCCTTAATGGTAAGGAGTTTTGCACCAAAGCTTTCAGAACGGCCATCCGAAGTCGTTAGGAAACTGATCAGTGCAGATCTTCCACCCATGTCATTGAGTGCGTAAGTGAAAGGTTCTGCTGCGGTTGGCTCGGCCATTACCAATGTGTTTAGTTTTCTGGGTGTGTCTGAAACCAGAACCAATAAATTGTTTGTTCCTGCTGGTCCTGCAGCTTTCACTTCCCAATCAGGCTTTGGAATGCGAACAGTCTGACCAGCTTTGATCGCGTTGTTTTTGTCTAGACCATTGGGGTACAAAACATAGAAGCTTTTGGCATCACTCCCCAGAAGTATTAAGTAGATGTAGCCGTCATGGCTTGATTTGACACTCAGATCTAAGTTGTCTTTGCCTATTTTCATGACTTGCTTAGACAGGTTCACATCTACGACTCTGCGAGGATTACGCTGTTGTTCAATGTCTTTGAGTGTTGCTAAAGATGCTAAGGCTGGCTCAGTCGCTGAAATTTTCTCAGATTCAGGTGTAGTTGAAGCTTGAGTATTCGCCGGAGACGCCGGAGACGCCGGAGACGCCGGAGTTGGCGAAGGTAGGGATGTAACCGTGGGAACGGTCAGCACGGCTGTGGGCCTGGTTGCCTCAACAGGAGCGGAAGAAACAACAGCAGGAGGACGTTGTACTGGAATTAAATTCCTATTGCCTGTAACCGTAATATGGTGTGGCTTGATACCTTGTACGTTCTTTAAGCGGCTATCAACAAAGTTCTGAGCGCACTGCTGTATTTCTTCTAAACTAACAGCGCCTGATAGGTTGGTATCTTTCGCCTGACCCAGAAGGCAGTCTCTGATACCTTGAGTTGCAAGTCCACCTTTTCCTGGCTCATCAAAACTAACTTCGTCGGGTCTAGAAGAAGAGACCTGAACAAAGTTCTCTTTGAGTGCACCAAGCTTTGTGACTTCAGGTAACAAGCTGCGGGTTTTGTAGTTTGAGATCACACTGCAAGCATCTCCGGAGGTGCTTGACTTCATGTAAAACTTGGGCGTTAGCTGATTTTGAAGCAGTGCCCGTGTTGGAGACTTAGGTGGAACAACGCCTTCAGAGTGACATGCATCTATCAGTGTGATGAACTTGTCTGAAGTCTTCGATATTTTTTGGGTTGCACCAGCAAACTCCTGATTTGTAATGGTTGAGCCTTCATAGGTCAGAAGTCCTTCAACGCATTCGTTCCCAACTTGTTGTCTTGTGCCGTGTCCCGAAAAATACACTAAGGTTCTAGAGCCTTCGCCTGATGATTCTCCTAACTGTTTCAATGCATCTAAGATATTTCCCTTGGTGGCCTCAGAATTCTTGAGGTACTTCACATTGTTATTGGGTATCCCCATGGCAGACGCAATCTTCGCTGCACTGACCATGTCATGCTTAACACCATCTAGAGAATTAACGCCTGAGTATCCATATTCACCAACTCCAATAATTAAAGCTGACCTATTGGCCACAGGTTGGGCTACAGCAAAATTAGCCGATATCAAAAGGGTGGTGATCCAAGTGATAGTTAACTTCATGGCACTCGTTTGACAAATTTGATGGCGTTGATGACGACTTCGCCCTTGTTGTTTCTCTCAAGCGTAATCACGGCGTTTCGACCCTTGGCAGACTCATAAATTCTTTCTGAATTGAATTTCGCAAATCCTTTAATGCTTGTGATCAAAGTTCCAACAAGGCTCAGTGCCGCTAAAGGGCTTCTTGCAATTAACTCATTAGGTGGTGGTTCAACCAAAACTTTTCCGCCATCTGCTTCGACTACGGAAATCCATTTTTGTAATCGATCTGGAACATTATTGGGACTTACCTTGTCGAAGAAAGCGACTTCAACAGATGTGTTTTTATCTTGTAAAGAGTTAGACAAATCCCTGTCAAACTTTGAAATGTCTAAAAAATTAATCTTTGCACCATTTGATGTTGCCTCAATCCCTGAGGAGAGTGGTACGGTGCTTGCACAGGCTGCCAAAGCCAATGAAATAAGCACTCCAATTATTCTTGATGACATGTTCATTTGCTTTGTTTAAGATTTGAGGTTTTGAGGATAAGTTAAGTACTATTAAAGCATTAATGTTTGTATTTTAATTTCACACTTATAAGAATAGACTTTACTATTCAATTGTCAATCTTTAAAAATTTTAAAACGTGCAATTTTTGAAAACCTTGGTCATTTGTTTTTCAATGTTTTTTTGCCTTCAAGTCCAGGCAAAAAGAGTTGCGCTTGTCATTGGGAACGACAACTACCAAGCAGTCAGCAAATTACAAAAAGCTGGAAACGATGCAACAGCCATGTCCCGGGAATTAAGAAGCGCTGGCTTTGCTGTTCAGTTGCACCAAAATTTAAATTACCGTGGCACCGTTCGAGCCATCGAAGCCTTTGTCAGTGGCATTAGCGGTGGCGATGAAGTGGTGGTTTTTTATGCTGGGCATGGTGTGCAAATCAAGAATGGCAATTATTTGCTGCCAACAGATATTGAAGTCAACAGTGAAAGTGAAGTTGAAAAAACAGCCTATGACTTGTTGACTTTGACCGATAAGCTCGCAGATGCCAAACCTGCTTTCAGTCTGGTCATCATTGATGCTTGTAGAGATAACCCTCTAAAGTCAAAAGGAAGGTCGATCGGCAATGCGCGTGGCTTGAGTGCAATTGAGGCACCTAAGGGTCAGATGATTGTTTACTCTGCAAGCCGCGGCCAACAAGCGCTTGATCGCTTGCTTGAAAAGGATCCAAATCCAAATAGCGTTTTTACACGGGAATTGATCGCTCGAATGAAAAGTCCCGGTGTGAAAATTGAAGATCTGATGCGTGAAGTTCAGAACTCCGTAGAAGAACTGGCGAAGTCTGTTAAGCACGAGCAAAGACCGGCCGTTTACAATGAAACACGTGGTAATTTTTACTTCTACAACTTTGGACAGAATCAGCAAGCAAGCACAGTTGCTGCTGCTTCGATCGCATTAACGCCTGAAAAAAAAGAAGACAAATACTGGGAAGACGCCAAACTGATTGGCAACAAAGAAGCGTTGGAAGCTTATTTGACGCAGTATCCCGTGGGGCGATATGCTGCTTTGGCCAAAGCCTATTTGTCTCGACTGCAGGTTGGTGCTCTGCCAAACGCTCCAACGCTGTCCAATTCAGCGCCGTCGACTTCTGATTGGGCAAATTCCTCAAATCAAGTTAGCTTACCGGTCGCGGGAAATAGTGTGGATTGCAATCGTATCAACGACAACAAAACCAACAAGGCTAAAGACAGCAACAACGAAGCAGCCGATGTCGTAGTGATTTCAAGTCATTCGCGGCAAAAGAACGCCAACACTCAGGCGTCAATCAATTGCAATCGAGGCAAGTAATCTTTAGTTATTGACTGGCGCTCCGACAGGAATCACAAAATGCCTTGAAATCCTTTATTTGCAAGGGTTTCAATTTTATTAATATTAAAAATACCGTCATAAATACCGCCATTTCTGGAAGCGCCCAGAGGTTCTGGCACTTGGTTCAAGCAGATTGATATGCAAAGTGGCGGTAAAAGGTCACGGTATAGAGTTCATTTATCGTCGGCGAAAAACATGTAAATTGAAAAGTTCGCGCTTGCTTTAATAGGCATCACTGTAAATAAGTGTATTGGCTGCAGGCCAGACCCCACCCAGCCCGTACCCCCACTTATTGGCCTTGGGACTCCCGTCAGCCTTTGCATACTAATTTGCTCAAGCGATTAGCCTACGAGAGGCCCCCCTTCTTTTTGAAACGCAAAATTCGGGGGGTATATAAATTTTAGAAAAGGATGCGAACGTTCGTACCTACCCTTGGCTTATAGACTTAATAAATGCGCTTCGCCTTTGAGATAACTTTTCTTGAACCTTCACAGCAGAAGGGCTTGCTTGTCGCCTACGAAACTCTTTGTAAATTTCTTGCTTGAAATCTTCTTCTGCGATATCAGCAAGCTCAGAAACACCTCTAATTGGCCACAACGAGGAATCAGGAGCGGGCCCCTTATGCTTCCTTATCAACTTGCCATCAATAGCGTAAGTCATTGGGTGCGGTGCTTTCACAGTCCAAAGGTGATCATCAGCTTCTTTATCCAAAGCATTTTGATTCTTGTGAGCTGCGATGACCTTAACGATAGCTCCTATGTTGACAGAGTTGTAAGCGTTAATGATGATTGCTAAATCACCGGGCTTGCAATTGAGTTTCTTCATTTCATTCTCCTGTTTAGCGGCTTTGCGAAATGCGGGGGCCGCAATCTGGAACAAATCCCCCCTAAGCATCTTCAAACAATAAGTGGCTCAATTTTTGTAAGTGACATACCTGATGCGTATTTAATTTTTATTGGTGAATCACTTTGAAGTACTGCAACAATCCGAGGTTCATCCTCAGCAAGCCAGTGCGATTTGCCTTTTAAAAATCGATCTAATGCTCTCTGGATTCTCGACAAGGCCGGAAAGGTCTTTGATGTATATCTCAGGTCAACATCAAGCGTGAAAGTACAACTACTTGCATTGGTGTTTAAGATCAATGTGGTGTATTTCATCTTTACTCCATTCTTTTGATTCTGTATGCCAGCTTAGGTACTGGCTAAGGCCGCTTCAGCTTGGCGACTGATTTCAAGAGTCTTATGCTCCGATATGTCGCTGTCATCTGCGGGTGGCCTAATAGGTATCAGCCAGCAGTCTGGGTGCTGAGTGCGAGATTTCCACGTAACCCTTTCAGCAATAAGTTCCCCTGAAGGGTAAAGGTTGATGAGTTTTTTACGGGTTACTGTGCGGATGCGCCAGCAAATCAAGCCACATTGGTGATTTAGCATGGCGGGGCCACGCACCTCAACAATTCTTCCAATGTTTGACTCGCAACCCGGCATGTCGCCGATCATCAACGCCAGATCACCGTCCTTGCAACGTAATTCCATGATGCTCTCCAACCCCCTGAGTTGGCATCAAGCACGATGGGGGATCATGCCTAACGCTTTAGCAGCATTTATTGACCGCCCTGCAAGTTGTCTTAAATCAGCGGTAGGAACAAAAAAGCCCTCGCAAGGAGGGCTGACACGCGATTGGTTGCCCTAAGGCCACATCGTTTGACCACCTTGCACGGTTAGCAGGTTGGTGTTGGTGTCAGCCCAACTCTTGATGACGAGGAAATTTTACCAATTAAATATCATTTGTACAAATTTGAAACTTGTGTATAGTTTTTTATAAACAATCATCAACAAAGAGCAATGGCAAACTTATTCTTAATCATCGCCTTGTGGACTCCATGCGGATTTTGGGGATATTACGTTTCCTCGACTAATGGACGTACATCACTTGATCAGGCAACAACTTTTGAATGGCTAGTTTTTCTAGCACTTGCAATTGCACCTTGGTTTGTAATTACAAAAATACAGGTTAAGGAAGAGGAATAACTGTCATGACGAAACTGTGTTTTTTTCTTGTTTTTATATTAAGTTTTTTTGTCAAAACTGCCCAAGCTCAAAATTGCTATGAAGGGTCAATACTCAGCCCAAACCCATTCATGGGGAACAATGGTGAAATTTTTAAATTAAACGATGGATCACTTTGGGAAGTTAAATATGCTTACGAGTATCTTTATGAGTACTACCCAAATGTAATCATCTGCCCTTCAAGGGGTAAGCTAATCATCAAAGGTAAAAACATAGATATTGCACAAGTTTCAGGAGCAGGTGCAAGGACTAGTGGCGGAGCGGGCTTAATTGAGTCGCAAATTGAAGGTGATTTCAACGGCTGGAGTGGGGACACTATATTCAAATTAACTAATGGACAGATTTGGCAACAAGCTTCATATTCTTACACTTACAGTTATAAATATAGACCTAGCGTAATGATTTTTTCCACATCAAGGGGCTATGAGCTACAGGTTGATGGAATGGATCAACGAATTGTCGTAAAACGATTGAAGTAAGGGGTCATGTTTAACGAGTGGGTGCTTTGCATACTCTTTTCATGGTCTCCCAAACGACAGAATCAGGTGGGATGTCTTTCCAATCCCCAACTACATCTTCCGTACCAATTGATTTTCCACCAGCAAACAATTCAGTAAACGCAGTCGCTATTAGAGACCTTCTTCTGTCCTGCTTGCAGTCAAACTCATACCTAGCACGAATTGATAGTAGTTCTTGCCCATTGGCAAACTGTGGAGTTGGGTAATTTGTTAACTGCCAAACCTTTCGGTTATTCCCATCCTTGTGGACAGTTTGTAGGTCAATATAAATTTCTAATTTATTTTCACTTTCAGCAACTTTTGTCCAATCCGCCCAAACAGGATTGGCAATCAACATAAGAATTAAGACCAAATTTGTTTTCATAGTTCAACGGCTAGGTGATTTACATACGCTTTGAAACACAGTCGATGCAACTGTATCTGGCGGAATGTCTCGCCAGTTTGTGCCCGTGTCTTCTGAGGTAATCACTTCACCAGTAGCAAAAAAATCAGAAAAAAGACTTATTGATATCAGTCTTTCCCGCTCTTGTTTGCAATCAAATTCAACCCTTGCGCGAAGTGAAAAAACATCACGCCCAAAAGCCTTTTTGGGTTTTGAAAAGTTCGTTAACTGCCAAAACCGAATAGTGCTTCCGTCCTTTCGGAAAGTCCCAAAATCGGCAAACAACAATGCACCATCTGCACCCTCAGCAACCTGCCTCCACTCTGCTGAAGCAGGCAATGCAAAAAGCAACATCAATGCAAGCAGATATTTCTTTTGCATTTCTTAGTTTGCCTTCAACGGTTTAGGCATACATTTATTTCTTATCGGAAACAGATAAACATTCAGACTCAACATTGCGCAAATATCTAGTCTCGCTATATTTTTTATTCTGTGAGCCATTTTGAAGTGCCATAGCAATTCCTAATTCATAAGCAAAAACTGAGGCCGTGTAATAAATTGATAAGTTCGCTTCATCGCTCATTCTTTGATATTGATTTTTGGCTTTGAAACTTGGATCATTTATTGTTCCTTCTTTTACTTCCTTGGTCACTGTATAGAAAATGTCTATACTTTTTTCGGTAGAGTCGACTAAATCTTGATAGTATTTTTTTCTCAAAGCGGAATTGGGCTCTGTTTTGCTAACAATTTCTCCTACGGCGTTTTCTATTTTTACAGCGTAGGGTGCAACACTCTCCGCGCCGAATTTACAACCCATCTGCTTAAATTTTTCGGTTATGCCGTCTCCGGACAATGCAGAACAAGAAATACTCAATAAGATTGTCAGCAAGTAAAGGTTTTTCATAATTTAGGGGGCTTGCTTTTAAAAATTCAAAACTAATTGCGGCATTAACTTTCACATAGTCAGCGCCTCATATCGTCTGCACAATATTCTTTCTTTGCTTCTTCGCAACCACCAGAACAAATTGGTTGTCGCAAGATGTCAAATGTTGCGGCCCCGCCGGGATTTTGTGCACACATGATTCGCCCCAAAACGTCTCGCACACATTGTCCACGACCGCAAACAAGGTTCCCAATGATGTCTTTTGCAACAACACCTCCTTGAGGTGCACAAACTACGTTACCTAAAATATCCTTTGCACACTGCTGAGCAGATACATCAGCAATATTCATAATTAATATGAAAAGCAAAAATAATTTTCGGAAATTTTTAAAATTATTATTTAGCATTTTTTTCCTTCAATTGAGGCAAGTTTGAAATTGGCGTTCACTGCGATAAAAGAATTCTATGTTTGTTAAGTCATTTAACTAGGCGCACTGCCCAACCACTAAATTAGTTATGATTATTATAGGAGAGTGGTTATTTAGATAGGGTTCAAATGTCTGTAAGAAATAGGATCAAACAGGGCAAACTTGATTGCATCGCTGATGACAAAGACAAATATCTTCTGACAGGCGGTGGAAAAATTACCTGTCTGCGCTACACAGCCAAATCAACACGAACAAAACTGCAATGTGGACGGCCCGCAATCAAAACATCCCGAACGCAGAAATGTCAGTACCACGGGGGTAGGTCGCACTCTCAGGAAACCCTAAAACGCATCGCAGAAGCTAACACCATTCACGGTCAATCCACCAAAGCAGCAAAAGAACAGTACAGACATGACAGTGCCCTAATGCATGAGTTGGAGGATGCAATCGCTGTACTAAAGATGGGCGAGGGGCCTCGGATTAGAGGCCGAAAACCCAAGGGCTATCAGCCTGTCATGAACGAGGCTGACGTGGCGAGGATGATTCGGGAGCGGCTTTTGCATATAGTGTGACTGCTCAAACGAAGACTGAAAAAAATATTGCACTAATATCCCTTGATCCGTAGCATTGAACCAATGAGGCTCCTCCGCCGAATTCTCATCCCCCTATAGGGGGGGCGGAGGATTTCGGCGAAGTTATGTGCCAAATTGGTCATGTGACTTGCCAAAGCCAACCATCATTGAGTCCCAATATTCCTTTAGCGGTTAGGCCGGTAATGGCTTCCCTTGATCGAGTGGTTCTCTTGTCAGTGGGGCAAGTCAGCTTGATACCGCCAGCAGCAACCGCAATTTCAAGCTCAATACACTTTGCTAAAGGCGGTGCGCCTGTTTTACCAGTCACACCATCCTTGAACAGCGGCCTCAGTGCTTCCATGACTAATTTCTGATTTGTACCCTGAGGCTGTAATACCTTCTTGATACTCCCAACTGAATTGTCTTTTTCAACGAAGCACGAGGTTATGGCATCGCCATCTGCATCGAGTCCCACCATCTCTATCTTTAGCTTAAAACGTTCGCAGTTACCATCTGCTCCATCTTTTGCCTTTGCCACTGACCATTGCCTTGAGTCGCCATCGCGGCTTACCTCAATAGCTGCATCCAACGCAGCAATGAGGCTAGAGTGACCGCGTAAGCCCGCAGAAGCGTTTTTTCCTGTGTGGTGCACCAAGACCACCAACCCTTCAGTTAAAACTTGCAGGCGCTTGGCGGCCTCGATCAGCGTACCCATATCTTTGGAGTTATTCTCGTCAGAGTTTGGGGCTGCCCTATTTAAGGTATCAATGAACACTACGCAGCCTTTTGGTAGAACCTTGGAAAATGCTTCAACATCCTCGTCAACTGGCAATTTGAATGGCTGGAGCATGAAGTGCAGGTTCTCTGGTAGTGGTTGTCCGTAATGAAGCTTCCATGCGTCAACGCGTTGCTTGAAACCAGCCTCGCCTTCTAAGGCTGCATAGACTACAGGTGCCGCTTTCACGCGCCGACTAAACCATGATTTGCCATTGGCAATCGAGATCGCTAGATCGAGACATAGGAATGACTTTCCTGAGCCTGAAGGGCCGTAGATGCCAGCAATTCCTGTGGATGGCAAAACGCCTTTAACTAGCCAAATTAATGGTGGTAATTGAGCAAGGTCTGATCCTTTAAGCAATTTGTAGCGTGACTGTTTTGAATCAAAGTCTTGGCTCATTTCAACTCTCCCGTGACAGTATCAAAATCCTTGGATGTATCTTCGCTCTCTGAAGTGTGAATATGGGCTATGTAGCTGCCATCTTTAACCTGAATCAAAAGCTCGGCAACATGCATGTTTTGTTTTGTACCGTAAATGTCTGCGTCCTGCAGGGTCAGCCAAGCATCATCAATCATGGTGGGCAATCCTCGATAGCCTGCGCCATGACGCAGTTGAATGAAGACATAAGCCTTGTTGGAGATGGCGGACTCTATTAGCCTCCTTACAACCTTAGGTGATTTGGCATTTCCATTGTTGGGTTTCTTGCCGCCGGATACATATGTATTGGCTTCGGCCCTAATTGATGGTGTTGTTAAATCCTCTGTGGATTTGGTCTTAAGTGTCAGAGTTCTTTTTGTCATGGACATTCTTTTTTCTTTGATGGAATGCCGCATTGCCAGAGCACTTTGAAGATCGTAAAATGTGAGTAACAGCTTCAATCAAAGCTCTCACAAAGCCGCCTTCTCAATGCCTTGGGTTGAGCGGCTTTAATTTTTGATTTCTGAAGCTGTGATTTGTAAGAACAGTTCTCGGCAGACCTGTTTTCTGTCTTCATAACAAAAATGCAACTTTATAAGCTTGATGTTCTCGCAGACCACTCGTCTCATTGCCTTCACTAATTTGCGTGTGATTAACAATTCGCGAACACAACCCTTGTGCTTGCCAGTGATAGCAAAGTTGATCAAACCTACTTCATTGCTGTAATGAAAGCTTCCAGTTTCTTTGCCTAGACTCTGGCGATGATCTTTGAGCGTAGTTTGCATGACCGAGAGGTCAACAGGGTAGGGGGCGTTTTTCATGATGCCTCCTGCGCCAATAGCCAAGCCCTCACATCTCCTACTTTCCAAGCGGTGACCCGCTCAGATAGCTTTACGGGTTTGGGAAAAGTACCAGCTTTCACCTTCCGCCACAAAGTGGGCGAGCTAAAAGGAAGGGGTGCAGTGGCTCCTGATCGAGTACTTCCTTGAATCAGTTGCGCTTCGCGAACATAGGCGCTATCAGTTAACCCTTCAAAAACTGAAGGTATCGCTTTGAATGCCGTCTGATCGGCGGTGGTCGGCGATGTTTGAAATCGCCTAGGTTTAAATGACATGTCGAGCCTTTCTATGTGGCCTCTTGTGGCCTAGCTCGATTGTTAAATTAATGGTTTTTTATGTCCTTAACTCTGCGTTTTTCCGCTTTGCAAATGCATCTGCCCACCACCTGTCGCTTCTTTCAACCTCTAATAAGACAGGGGCTTGCTTCAAGGTAATTTGATAAATGATGCTGTTTTTATTAGTGAGTTCGTTTTTCAGCCATCTGCTGAAAGATTTCGCCGAAATGGCATGTGGCGATGGAGTATCCCCCACGTATCTCCCAAAATGAACCGCAAGTTTTCCAATGAAATCGTCATCCTTGAGTGCAGCTTGCAGCTTTTTTTTGTCGCTTACCCCGCTTTTTTTGCCTGCTCGGACTTTCACAAAACATGCATCGTATTTGTTGCCAATCGCTGCAATTTCAGCCTCTTCTCTCGATGACTGCGGTACTAAAAGAGAGGGGATTCCCATTGCCTTGCAGCCAGTTGTCAGTTCCACTGCCTTTAGGGTGATTGCCTTTTTGCCTTGATCCGCGCGCGATGCTATTTTGCCGGTGGCTTTACTCTTCAGGACAAGACGTTCGTTGCTCATGCCGTGCCTCTAAGTGGAATCACCTCTGCACCAATGCGCAGTTTATCCAAGTAGTCAGACCATCGTTGCATCATTTCACGCCTAGCAGGTAGATGCGCTGTGCGGTTGTACGCCCGCCCATTTGGGTCTTTTACTGCATGAGCTAGTTGGTGCTCGATTAGGTCAACTCGCTCCCCCATAACCTCATCCATTATGGTTCTTGCCATGGCCCGAAAACCATGCGCGCTATGCACATCAGCCGCGTACCCCATGCCACGCAATGCTGCATTTATAGTGTTTTCGCTCATAGGGCGTTCGCCAGTGCGAAGGCTTGGAAAGACATACTTGCCATGACCTGTGATAAGCCTCAAGTCAGTCAGTATTGCAATTGCCTGCTTGGACAAGGGGACAATTTGATCTACCTTCATTTTCATTTTTTGGCCGGGTATAACCCACTCTGCCGTGTCCAGATTGACCTCAGCCCATTCTGCTTTGCGAAGCTCTCCGGGCCTGACGAACAGTATTGGTGACAATTTGAGCGCAGCTACTGTGTAAGCATGACCGCTGTAATCAAATATTGAGCGCATGAGTTCGCCAGCTTTTACTGGGTCAGTGATTGCGGCAAAGTTTCCCGGTGTAGATTTGGCAAGTGCTCCCTTAAGGTCTTGCGTGACATCTCTTTCTGCACTGCCAGTTGCAACGGCATACCTAAACACTTGTCCGCATATCTGTTTGACGCGTTGAACACTGTCAAGAGCACCTCTGGATTCCATTTTTCTAAGTGCTGCCAGAACGTCTCGTGGCCCAAGTGAAGCAATCGGTTTTTTTCCGATATAGGGTATGACATCTTTTTCAAGCCATGTTGAGATTTTTCTTTGAGTAGTTTCCATCCGCGTAGCAGATGTTTTCATTACCCATTCGCGGGCTACCGCTTCAAAAGTGTTGACTGCTAACGCAGCCTTTGCTTGCTTTTCTTCGTGCTTGGCAGTGGTTGGGTCTATGTCTTCAGCCAGAAGTTCACGAGCCTTTTCGCGGCGCTGCCTTGCCTTGGCTAAAGAAACTGCTGGGTAAACGCCTAACGCCAAAGTTTTACGTTTGCTGGAGTAACGGTAGTCCAAACGCCAGTACTTGCCACTGGCATTCACCAGTAAATACATGCCTGCGCCATCCCTGTATTTATCCCCTGCTGTAGCCCCGGAGTATTTAACGTTTTTCACGAATGTATCCGTCAGTGCCATGTCGTCTCCTTGGCGGTATGTCTGAATGGAGGTTTTTAAAGTACCGCCAAAAATACCGCTTAATTGGCGGTATGTAATGCTACCTTGTGAAGCTCAATGAAGCAACAAAAAACCCGCAGTCCTAATGGATATGCGGGTTATGAGATGTTGTGAGACTTTGTGAAGTGAACTCTTGGTGCCTCCGACAGGAATCGAACCTGTATCTAGCGCTTAGGAGGCACTCGTTCTATCCATTGAACTACGGCGGCGGATGCAAGATTTTAGCCGTCAAACCCATCGACCAAAACAATATGGCCTTCT
>Ga0214921_10006677_pt1 | contig 15664 bp, 13 predicted proteins | sample LL1505_MetaG_FD_177992 | JGI IMG/M metagenome (GOLD analysis project Ga0214921, IMG submission 177992) | Freshwater microbial communities from Lake Lanier, Atlanta, Georgia, United States - LL-1505 | ecosystem: Environmental > Aquatic > Freshwater > Lake | place: USA: Georgia | collected...
AGCACCAGTAGCACCTGTAGCGCCAATAGCACCTGTAGCGCCAGTAGCACCTGTAGCGCCAATAGCACCTGTAGCGCCAATAGCACCTGTAGCGCCAATAGCACCTGTAGCGCCAATAGCACCTGTGCTTCCTATTGAACCAGTAGCGCCAGTAGCACCAATAGAACCAGTAGCGCCAGTAGCACCAGTAGCACCAGTAGCACCACGTTTACCTTGAGGACCAGTTGGACCAGTTGCTCCCTTCTTACCATCTTTACAATGTTTATCACGATGATGTCTATGTTTTTTACAAGATCTCGACATATTCTATAAAATAATGAAATATATAATTTTTTGGAAATAAAATAATTTGCCTACATATTAGGTGTGGAGTTTATAACTTGTAATCAATAAAATTGTAATCAATGTAATACAATTGTAAAAATATGAAATAAACGTCATTTTCTTGATATATATTATCTATATAATATAATAAATATATTGTAAAAAATGAATGTTATAAAACAACAAAGGGAAGATATAATAAAAGAAAATAATACAGCACAACAAAAATTAAAAGATATTTTAGAAAAGACAAATAAACGAACAAATATATTGGATATACGAGAACCATTACATGGTGATATTGATTTTTCTATTTTAAAAGATGGGTTCTCTAATGTAAAAACAATTATATTACCAGAAGGTGAAATAACAAACATTATAAATGTGCCAGAAGGAGTTACACATTTGGATATTGATAAAAATTTGCTATTTGAATTGAATGATTTACCAAGTTCTCTAACACATTTAGGGGTAAAATATAATTATTTAACAACTATTGATTTTACAGATTTAAAAGATTTAGAAGAGATAAATATTCAGCATAATCAAATTACAACAATAGAGAACTTACCTCCTGAATTAATAGTATTGAATTGTGAAAATAATCATTTGAGAAGCCTTGATTTAAGAGGATTAAATAAACTCAATGTTCTCAATTGTTCTAATAATAAATTGACTATTATTGAAAATCTACCTGAAAATATAAGAGATTTTAATTATGATAATAACCCAAGCATTGAATTTCGTAATTCGCCAAAAATACCAAATGGTAAAACAACAAAACAAGAAGACGAAGAACATTCAATATTACAACAAATAGGGTATGAAGATAGTTTAAAATATTATTTTTATTTAAAACGAAATTATGAGAAATCATTATTAGAAACAAAAAGACATTTATTTTATACTTCACCAACCAAAAAAATAGCCAGACAAAAAATATTACAATTGAAACCAGCTTGTATTTACTGTAAACGAGCAGTAGGAACCATATTTTCAAAAAAAGATAATAGATATATGGCACTATGTGGTGATACACAAAATCCTTGTAAATTAAAAATAGAAATATTCTCTGGTAATTTTGGTTCAAACATATATTTGTTATATAATTTTAAAGAACACGTAGATGAATTAAAAGATGATATTATAAGAGAAAAATTAGATAATTTATTTAATTATAAAAATGAAGAAAAATCAGTTGCTATATTCAAAAAGAAATTAGAGGAATATAATTTTGATAGTGGAATGTTTAAAGAATTACTTGATAGACATAACGAGAACTATAATAATCCACACAAAAAAGAATTAATACAAAAGAAACAGGATGCTATATATAAATATATTGAGAACATACGAGCATTATTAAAAGAATATCAGCAAACAGATAATATAGAAATATTAAAAAGTGCTGTTTATATACAAAAAAACGATTTATTACCCGAAATCAGTAATTTACGTGTATTAAGTAATGAATTAATGGAAATGAATAAAGAGGTGGTTATTGCTGGAGGCTTTGGTGTAAATCCATTGATGAATTATTATTTATTTAAAAATGAAGTTGCTTTATCCAAAAATGATTTTACGTTTGGAGAACCTCCACGTGTTGTTCATTTTTCAATGAAGGCAAATTAGTATTTTTTCGGCAATGATAATATAGTTTACAACATACAGTCAATAAATTCAATGTCGTATTAATAGAATAACTAGTAATTATATATGTATCTGTATTATTGATACCACTATATATTGTTCCTAATATTCCACCCAATAGCCATAATGCTGAAGAATATTTTGTTGAATCTATATTTTTTATTTGAAAATATGATAAATAAATCTCGGGCAAATAACCTACAATGATGAATGTTGATGAAATAATAGATAAATATTCATATTTCATTAGTAAATATATAAATTATAATATTTTATATATTTTATATTTTTTATTTAGCAATTATTATAGTTACTAACGCCATCCCAAATAATATTGTATTTACCAGCCCAATCTTTCTGTTGACATACAGATGATTTACCTGATGTTCCCCATTTGGTATCATAAGCATTAAACGCTTTTTTTTCAATATCATAACCAAATGTATTTGCGGATGATAAAACTGAATTTCCAGAAGTATTATATATTGAACCAGTATTTGTTTTACCGTTATTTGGTACAACACAAAAACTACCATCAACCTTCCAATAATCAGGGCATGTGCTCATAACTGGCGGAAACGCCACATTGGTTTCATTATAATATTTTGCTGTGCTCATTTTAATTGCGAGATAAGTTAAAACTAATATTAATAAAACAACAGCGATTATTAAAACTATAGTATAGAAATCCATTATATTATAGAAATATATATTTTTCTATTCAAAACCATTACTTCCTAAAATAATTATTTGTCGTTTTTTGCTAATATTTATTTCTTATGAAAGATTATAAGAGATTTATAAATGTCGTTAAAAGCAGAATTATTTGATAATATAAGTACTATTTTAAATTTAGAAAAATATAATGGGCGTGTCAATATCATTGAACCACCTTCTCCAGATATCCGTTTTCAAATGCAAGAAAAAATTGCTATAAGAAATAAAGCGACTGAATATCGCGAAGCTTTAGGTGGTGTTTGGGAATCAAATACATTAGCTCAAGTTTATTTTTCGGCTGGAAATATCCAAATCATACAAAATGGATTACGTGCTGGAGTGTATAAAATGTCGGATAATAAATATGTTATACCAGAACAAAACATTGATAATTTAAAAATTATTATGCGAAGTGTCTATTTACAATATGCTGAACATAATGAGACAAATATTACAAAACAAGTAGAGACATTGAACAAATTGGTATTAGATTATGCCGTCCTTAATGTGTATAATGAAGCAATGGCATATATGAAATATTGTCAAGACCAAAGTTCATTGGTTGTTCCATTAGAATTACCAAGACATCATGACCGCGAATACAAACAATTGGAATTAAAAAAATGGTTTTAAAATGATATTTTATTTATTACATTTTTTTACATTTCAAACGTAATTGAATATTTCAATCCATAAAGCGCATGAAACTTCAATTATTAGAAAACGTGTTCCATATTGATAATTTTGGAAAATTCTAAAAGTTTATTATTTACTTTTTCTATATAATTTGTATCTGCTAAAAAAGATTGTTTATATTTAATTAAATTTATAATTGCTGTATTAGTTTTTTTACTTCTACGTATTTCATCAATTCCACAAAAAAATCCTAGTTTTTTTATATTTTCATTATAAATTATTTCACCTACATCACATATCAGCATATTGCCACAAATTTCATTACCCAAATATTGTTGAATATCATTTTTTAATGTAGATTTACCACTTCTTGGTGGTCCAGATAAAATAATCATTTTATCATTTGAAATATTATTTTTAACATTTTCTACAAATTGTATTAAATAATTATAATCGTCATTTGTTAAATATTGTTTCCAGTTATCTAGATGATGTACCTCCATTTTATATATAATAAGAAATAACCTTTATTACACTTTCATAAAATAATAATATGGGCGTTTGAAATAATAAAAAGTCTAAAAACTATTATATAATAATTACCTAATTATTATATAATTTATACATCATCTTCATCATCCATTTTCAAATCATAGAAAAAATCATACAACATAGACATATACCATTTATCATCAAAATATTTACGAATATCATAGCGAGATTCCACAAACGCTTTCTTCATATCAAATAATTTGTGTCTGTTCTTGATATTTACCAAATTATCATTATACATAAGAGTTGCGTTCTCAAACAAGCCAAAATAAATCCCTATAAAATCTTCAAACGATGGAAATACAATATTATTATAAACATTTTCTATCTTATTTATCTCCTTATTTTTTTGAACGAAATTACCTAATAAAATCGCTTCACTAATATAGTTACCAAAAATAGAATAATTAGACATTTTTATAGCAAGATTTTCTTTCAATTCTGGATATTTTTTTTTCGCGTCTATAAAGGGCACAACATATTGGTCATTATAAATTTTTGTATTATCCATTTTCACCATATTCATAATATAAATGATTTTTTCATTATTATATGATATCAATTCAAAATTCAATATTGGCACATCATAATGATAGTCTGGATGTAATACCAAACCAAAATATTGAATTTTGGATTTCATATCTAAATAGGTGAAACGAACTTTACGAAATTCTTTGCTTTGAAAACAATAATTACGTAATATTCCAAACCCATTGTCTGTTTTTTCAGTCATAAATTTTTCATCTATAGAAACTGGAGTAAAGTTATATTTTTTTGTAATCTCTAAATTATAATTCAACAAATTTAAAAAAGGTGTATTATCGTAATCTTTTAAATACATACTAACAGAATGAGGTTTTATAATATGTTTATAATTATTACCATTATAGAAAAATGCTGTTAAAAATGGAAAACACAACAATAATAATAAAAACATTTATTATATAGAAAGAAATGTTTTTATGTATGTTTACTTATTTGGAATAAAAATAGAATGAAACCCGATATTTAATTCTATTGGAACAGGGATTTCAATAGTTTGATAATTATACAAATTCAACAAAACAATATTGTTTTGCTTTTTAGAATAACCAAAAAATATAATATAAGGTATACCTTCAATTCTAATAAGTGAAGGTTCTCCACATATGAATAAATCTTCGTATATAATTTCCCTAATAACTTTCATTTTTTGTACTATAACAAATCCATTGATTGTCCTATTATGAACATTACGAAAAACAATTTTATTATCATACTTTATTGGAAAATCTAAATCGTATTTTTCAAGATGTTCATTTTTTTCTATAACAACTTCTTTCGTTATCTTATTAACTATTATTTTACAATAGTGACCTTTTAAATTCAAATTTGAAAAATTTAATTCATCATATAGAGAACCAAATATTTCTATTTTTTTGAAAGTTTCACTATAATCAGCAAAATGAAACATATAAAAACTCTTGTTTGTATTGTATACTTCTATTTTATCATTTTTTTTATCATATATATGAATCAACGTATTTTGGTTTCTATCCAATGAAACAGGCATACTCCTTTTGAAAATCTTTGTTTTGTCTATACATAACGGAGAATCCATAATAATCATTTTGTCCTTTGTAACTATAAAATCGTGGATAACTGGTAAATATTTTGTTTTGATTTTTTTTCTATTTATAATATTGAAATTATCATTCAATTGATAATAATTGAGAGAACTTTTCATAACATTATAGTCAATGGTTTCAATGGAATTATTTATATATTTACTATGAGCTGAAATATGTTGAATTGAATTCACTTTTTGTTTTGATATAGTATTTATATTTTTGTTCTGAAAATCAATATCTAATAAATAAGGAATATCTTGTTCATACAAAGCGTAGATCTTATTCTTTACATTGATCATAGCAGTATTAGCCAATCCCATAATATTTGGTAAAATATTAACTGTACTCAATGTCATAAACATTAATTTGATAAAATTATTATTAGGAATCATGCCATTTTTTTCTTCGTACAATAATTTATCTGTTCTAATAAAGTGTTTTATAATAGTAATATTTCCTTCATCAAAAAAAACGCCTTGAATATTACCATCTCCAATAAATAAATCAAATAAATTATTTACAGTAGAAATATTTACATTGGGTCCAATCAACCCATAAAATCCATTTATTTTGTTCACAATATGTTGCTTATAATATGGCAATTTATAAATCAATTGTTGCTTGATTTCTTTATCTTTTATATTGAATTTATTGCCAAATTTTATATTGAGAAACGATTTTATTAATGGTAAACATAATAATAAAAAAATGATTTTCATTTGTAATAATACAAGTTATTATTTTTATCTTATTTTTTTTTTATAGTAACTCTTTTGTTTTTATCTAAATTCTTGGAATTTCCACCTCCTCCTGATTGTATATTTTCGCGAACTTTCTTATACTTATCATATTCATTATCCAATGAATCCAATTCAGTATACCATATTTTTTCCAATGGCGTTGATTTCAATAACTTCAATTCAGTTTCAGTATTTTCCTTTTCTTTCATAATATTGGCCACATTTTCTTGCGTTACTGAGTCCATCGGCATTTTAATCAAATATTTATAATCACCTTCAATCAAATCAAACTTCATTCCAGATAATAATTGTGTAACTTGTTCGGCAGTCTTTTTTCTTAAGTCAATAGTTCCATTCAATGTTTCTTGAATATATCTGGCTCTATTTGATAATTTCACTAACTTTTTCTCCATATCATCTACCAAATATGCTTTACGTTTTCCATATATATCCAAGCGAATTTTATAAAAATCTTCTATAATTTCTTCAACACTTGTATATTTATGTAGTTTAAAATCCGAATTAAACATATGCATGTTCGTAGTTGAAATCGTTGTAAATAATTTCAATATTTTTTCAATACCATTACAACCATTTGCATCAATAGACGCTTCCAATTCTTGTATTTTACCCTTTGGAAAAACAACATTGAAATCAACATTCACTTCAGTACAAACAGATGTGAAATCTTTAATGCTTGGTGGAATTTTCTTACCAGTTTTATCTACAGTAGAACCATCCATCAATGTTTCTAAAAATGTTGTATATGGCATTGTCCAAGTGCCTACTGGTAATTCAGTAATACGGATTTTATCATCACCGATTTTTTCATAAAGCCCCTTAATCAAATATTTTTGTTCGGCTATTTTATTGATAGTTCCTTTGAACCCTTCATAATATGGAACGAATTCAGTATTATTTGTTTGACCTTTTAATTTATCTTTAAGATAACCAATAATTTGCTTTGGATTATACGGGGCAATATTACATGAAAATCCTGTTCCAATACCAGATATACCATTAACAAGAGCAAACGGAATAATAGGAGCATAGAATTCTGGTTCTACAATGGTTCCATCGTCATTGATATATTTTAATACAGCATCATCTGCTTCTGGGAATATATATCGTGTTAATGAATTCAATAGAGTAAATATATATCTTTCACTCGCACTATCATCACCACCTTGTAATCTGCTATTATGAGTTACTATAAAATTACCTAATAAAAATCTTTCATTTTTATCTATTTGCCAACCATAAAAATCGCCTTTTCCTATTGATTTTATTGTAAAACGGCTATAATTCATGCTAAGTCTTTGTCGTTCTTTCAATTTAATAATTCTTTTTCTTTCTATTAAAGTTGGTATTTCATGAATATTTTCACCAAAAATTCTTAATATTTTCATTTTGTTATCAAAACCTTTGGAAGTTTTTTTATTAGCATTGCTATAATTTATAGATGTAGAAAACCCTAAACTTTTTGCTATAAAATTAAGTTGGTCTATAAGATTACTATGTAATCTATGTGATTGAGATATTTCTATGCTAGGAGTGCTATCTTTCATTTTGATACAACCGTCTGTATCAGTAAAACCAGCCAATACTTGTAAGCGAGTTTCTCTATCATTAATCATATAATCAATTGGAATATGCTTGTTTTTATAGAGATTGTGTTTTTTTAATATTTCTTTAAAGGGGTTCAAATCAGTTCTTTTCATTCCATTTGAAGCAACTCCATAGTTTATAGTTTCAGCACATTTTTTAAATGTCCAATTACAAGAAGGATGCGATTTTTTAGAATTTTTACAAGCAATACAATTATCAGAAGAATTACCTTCATCGCCAATAGATAAAAGATAACCACTATTTTTTCTACGAATACCATAATGATAACAATCATCTCTGCCACTATTATTTTGATGCGTTATTTCGCAATTTATAGTATCAGCCCACAACGCAAATTTTTTAACAATTTCATCATCTACTGTAGTAAATCCATTGCCATTATGATCGCCATCACCTAACCAAGCACCTAAGATATAAGGATCTATTGGAACATTTTTTTTTTCCCAATTTATATTGTTTAAATTACTAATCATAAATAATTGCTTTTTATTTGACTTTGATAATTTTAAATAATCATCTAATTTTATATCAATAATATTTGAAAATTTAATTTCTAAATTATTTTTGAAATTTAAAATTTTATCATAAGCGTCACTTTTTGATAATGTAGATTTATTATATCTATTACTATTATTATTAAAATCTTTTGCCTTTATAGATTTTTCTTTTATAGTTTTTCCATCAAAATAATACAAAACCCACGAATTAATACTTTCTTTCCATTTTATATAACCGTTTTTTTCAAAATATAATGTTAATATATGTTGACTATTAACAGTCATTTTATTGTCATTACTATCATCATATATTTCATACATTTCATCCACACCATTAGTTGTTCTTAATACATTTCTTTCACATCCATCGTCACCTACTAATTTATCACCTACAATAATATCTTTTGCCAATTTTATTGAACCGTCCCACATTAATATAGGTGTTTCAGGAGATAAACAACCAAATTGACCATGAGGTTCTAACAGATTAATATTATTGGAACCTATAAAATCTTGAGCCATACTTACAATAGCACCATTCAAACTGGCTTCACCATGATGATATGAACTATGCTCTGAAACATAACCTGAAAATTGTGCTACTTTAATTTCGCTGGTTAATTTCCTTTTAAACGCGGAATATAGAATTTTTCTTAGTGAAATCTTTAAACCATCCACCATATTTGGAATAGAACGGGCACAATCATAAGTGCTAAAATGTATCATCTCATTATTAATAAATTCAGGATAAGTAACATTTTTCTTGGATGTATTCAAGTAAGCGTTTTTATCATAGTTTTCCAACCATTCTTTACGGTCGTCAGCACGCTTCTTATTGAAAATTTTGTCAATCACATCATCACTGGTTTCATCATAGACAAAATCAACAATCTTTTTATTCGCAAAATATTCTTTGAATTCAGCAGACGTAGATGTTCCTAACCCTTTAAAATATTTAATCGTCCAACCATGTGTACCATTTTGCCCGAGACTTTGCTTCCAAGTTTCATATTCGCCATCGTTATAAAATAATAATGTCTGAGCGCCTTTTTTAGCTCTTAAAATAGGAGTATTCATAAATGATAAGAAACCAGGTATTTTGATAAGAGAACCCCATTCACTATGAAATAAATTAATACATAATCCTTTAATATGACTTCCATCTAAATCTTGGTCGGTCATATACATAATTTTACCATATCGTAAATGCTGGTTAACATCTTGAATATTATTATATACCTTACCTGTTTCTAAACCCAATATTTTTTTGATATCTGTAATTTCTTTATTTTCCGCAATTTTCTTAATTTGTTCACCGCGAACATTCAATAATTTTCCTTTCAATGGATAAATACCAATTGTATTGCGGTCGTCACTTGATAAACCAGAAACAATACCAGACATAGCACTCAATCCTTCGCACAAAATTAATATACAATCTTTTGATTGCGATGTTCCACTAAAATTAGCATCAATGAAATTATTAATTCCACGAATAGTTTTTGTTTTAGAACCATCGGTTTTCTTTGCTAATTTATTTTCTTTGGCTTCAGTTAATGAACAAGCTAAATCCATAACACCCATTTTTGCTACCTTTTCAATAAATGTGTCGGATACAGAGCATGATGAACCAAATTTAGCAGAAGGCGTATTCATAAAGTCTTTTGTTTGGCTATCAAATGATGGGTTTTCAACATCACATCGTAAAAACAATATTAATTGTTCTTTGATAGAATTAGCATTGACCTTTATTTTTTTCTTCTTTTCAATATAATCGCATAATTTACGTGTAATTTGACCAGTGATATATTCTACGTGTTTACCGCCTTTAAATGTACAAATGCCATTGACAAATGATACTTGTATGAATTCGTGTGTAGGTGATAATGCTACAGCATATTCCCATCGTTCATCGGGCATTTCATAAACGCGTTTGTTTTCATCTTTATTACCAATGTATAAATCAATATATTGTTGGAAATTTTTAACTGGTAAAACACTATTATTATAATTGATTTTGATTTTTTTAATAGAATGGTCGGTTACAGCACCAATATCATAAACGCGTTTTTTTAATAAAGATAACATATCATGAGTTAATCCGTGAATTCCTAATCGTGAATAATCGGGTTTGAATGTAACTTTAGTATATGGTTTTGAAGAACATTTTGTAATTGTAGGAGGACAAATTTCGTCCAAATTTTTATTGAATTCTTGAACGTATTTTAAACCTCGAGTATGGTCTACTGTTTCTACTTTACCATATTGAGACCAAATTAAAACCAATTTGAAACCAAAACCATTTTTACCACCTACGATTTTTTTTTCATCTTTATTGTAATTGGTAGATGTGCGAAGATGTCCGAAAATCATTTCTGGAATCCAAACATCATATTCAGGGTGTTTAGCAACATCAATACCATTACCATCATTTGTAAGAATAATTGTTCCATCTTCGTTAATGTCAATATCAATATGAGTTACGAATTTTTTTTCAATCATTTTTGATTGTATCATACGAATAACATGGTCACGACAATTAACAATACCTTCATCAAATAATTTGTAAAGACCAGGGATGTATTCAATTGTTTTTAATTTTATTTTTTGTGTTTCGTCATCAAAAACCCACATGTCAGCATCAACATTTTCAACAGAACCAATATATGTATCAGGATTATCCAAAATATGTTGTTTATCGGTTTTTTTTTGATATTGTTTAGATAATGCGTCGGATTCAGCATTGGACATTTTAAGAGTATTTGTTTTAGTAGAAGACATATTCAAGATATAAATAGAATAATAAATATAATAATATCTTTCATTATTGATTTATTTTTAAGTTCAATTTTTTTCGTATTGTTTTTATTATAGAAATATAGTATAATATAATTACGAATATGAAAATGTTTAGTATTATGAAATTTTGTGATAATAAATGTAATAATGTTAAATATAATAAGTTAGTAACTGCGAATAACAATCCTAAGATGAGCACCAGAATGCGTTATTCTCAATATATTCAAACTAAAAAACCTAATCGTTGTTGTAATACGCCAATTGTACAATAAAATATAAATAATCTATAATCTATAATCTATAGTTGAAACATTTTAATAATCTTTAGCATAATTTTTTTATATAAATAATATATATAATGAAAAGACCTTCAAGACACGAAGACGGAACATACCATATTAATGGAAAAAAATACAAAGAATTATTTGGTTCAAGACAACAAGTTTGGAATGGAACATCATACAAAACCTCAGGCGAATTAACAAAAAGTGCTCTAATGATGAATAAATGGGGACGCATTGTTTCCTCCAAAAAACACAAGACCGCCAAAAAAGAAAAACGCCTACAAAAATACGGTTATTTTGCCGAAAAAGGTAAATTCGGCTATGTTAAAAAGAATGGTACAAAGAAAAATAGAAAATCCATGAAAAAAGGTGGTAATGACCCTGAAGCACAATGCCCAGAAGGACACCATTACGATGCTGACAAAAAAGCTTGTGTTCCAAATGACGACAATGTATAAATAATAATTATTTTATACAATCAAAAAAATAAAAAAATATGATACAACATATTTGTATCATATTTTTGATAAAACTAATAAATAATCCAATCAGATGAAATATATTTAGAATCAATAATATATTCACAAAGGATTTCCATAATATATTTTTCAAAATAAGATTTACTTACTATTAATTTACCATTTATTGTTGAAAAGAAACGACAATAATAATTATAAGCATCATAAATGGATATATTACGACCATCTATTGGAGAAGTAACCCGCTCATAATTAGAAACATTATTATATTCGTTATAATACTTCAGTCTCATTGTGTCTTTTAAATTATCAAGAGCAACTTGTATATCAATTTGTTTATCCCAAAGAGAACATTTAATTTTACAAATATATTTATCTTTTTCAATTTCAATATCTGGATAATAATAACTAATTAAATCTAATATTTGTTTATCATTTAATGTGCTAGATATTTCGCGTTTCGTTTCGCACCATTGTTTAAATATAATAATAATTTCATCAATCTCAAAATCAATTTCATTGTCATCTATGGATATAGTTTCACTCCAAAATTGTATAAATTGTTGAATACTAGGTAAATGTTCACTACATATTCCTATAAAACTATCCATATTTTCATCGTAATAATCATTTAATCGTTCTAATAATAAATTTTTTAATGTCTGTAAGAACATAATATTTGGTAATTCTTTTGAATCCAGAAATTTTTTCCATAAATATTGCATATTTTTCCAAGTAATTTGAGTAGCACGAACAAGAGAACCTTTATCTTTATCGGTTTCTTTATTTGTAAATAATTGGTTAGACAATATGTTTTTAGCATTTGTAGAAGACGAAGTAATTTGTAAATATTCATCAATGAATTTATTAACCATATCAATAGGTTGAATATCTTTTAAATAAAACACATTTTGAGTAAATAAATGATGACTACTATAGTTATTTACATAATCATCAGAATTATTGAAACGAATAGAATAATGACATGCTACACATATTAAATCTAACATATAATTATTAATAAGTGAAACCCAGACACATTCATTTTTAATATTTGTATTTATTTTTACAAGACGACAATTGCTATAGTCATGATTATCGTGATATTTATATTTAAAGGATGATGCTAAATTAGACCCAATTAAAAATTGACAAATATTATTCAATTCGCGAATAAATGGTTTTGCTTTAGGGTCTATAATATGTATAATATCTGTATTTTTCTTGAAAATATTATCACCTAATATGGTTAAAAAATATTTGGCTTCATTTTTATGTGTAAAAATATTGGATAATAATTCATGTAAAATATTTTGTATAGTATCCGACTCAGGAATGGATTTTAATAAACTATGTTCTTTTATACGTTTCATAATATATTTTTTAGTAAGTTGTTTCCACGACATTAAATTTCGGTCTCGTGTTATGCTTGTGAGAACGTGATGTAAAATATCATCTTCGCTAATTATCTTATAATGTAATCCATCATAAAAAAAGAATTTTTCAGTAGATGATATGTAGAAATATTGGTTATTTGATAGAAAATTAGAAATAAAATTATCTTGTTCAATAGTCATTTCTTCAATGCGGAGAACATTTTTTTCGTGGATTTGTCTTATGTTCTCAAGAATGGTTGGTAACTGATTACAAATGTATTGATGTGTTCTTTCAGACATATAGTGATTATTTGAATATTTTTCATATAATTCTTTTACTATCTGGTATGCTTCATTCACTTTATTTTCCATTTTCAATACTTCAATTTATAATGTTATGGACGTCTTTTTAAGTGTTTTATCAATATTTATATATTCAAAAAATTGAATTACTTTAATTTACAGTAAAATAAGTTATATAAAAATTATAAACAAAATGAACCAAGAAAACCAAGCCAACCAAGATAATGACACGAATAGTATGGAAAATATAGTTATACGATTATCAAATAATTTTACAGAAATTATTTCAAGGAATGAAATAAAACAATATAAAAAATTAGACTGGGGGAATAATGGTATTGGTGATAGATGGGCAAATAAAAAATTTAATTATATTTCTATATATAATAATAAAATAAAAATCAATTCTGAGAACGATATTGAAATAATAGTTCCAGAAGATTTGATAAATCAATTTAGATTAGAGAACCAAAATATGAAAGGAATAATTGGTATTTTTGTTCATTCAAAACGATTAAAAATAACAAAACGCCCAATCAAAAAAAACATTGATATAGAAATAAAAAAAAATAGTTGTGTTTCTTGTGGGTCAAGTAGTGATATTATAACTGACCATAAAAATGATTTATACAACGATAATAAAGTATTAGATATAAGTTCACAAGATATATCTGATTTTCAACCATTATGTAATCATTGTAATTTACAAAAACGACAAATATGTAAAAATGAAATCAAAAATAACAAAATATATTCAGCCAAAAATTTACAAAAATACAAAATAATTCCTTTTGAATTTCCGTGGGAAAAAAAGGCATTTATAATAGATGACATAACTACAAAAAATGATACATATTGGTATGACCCAATTGAATTTAATAAAAAAATTTGTTATTATTCACTGTATACCATTCCAATAATAAATGAAATAAAGTTGAAAATAAATAAAAGGAAAATTATTGTGTGTCCATAATTTCTATTATTTTGTCATAATATTCTTTTGAAATTTCACAACCCTTGAACTTTCTATTCGTATTTTTACAAGCGATTGCGGTGGTTCCCGCGCCTAAAAATGTATCTAAAATTGTGTCGTTTTCATTAGAATGTTTTTTTATCAACTCTTCAAATAATAGTAAACTTTTTTGGGTTGGATGAAAACGTTGTTTGCCACCTTGTAATGGATAATTATAAATTCCGTTATCATAACTACTATTAAATGTCGGGTTGCTATCTTTAATACCTATCAACGCAATTTCTCTACAATTGGTTAAATAATTTATTTTACTATTTCTTGGTTGAGGATTTGTTTTAATCCATTCTATAAATCGTATTTGTTTGAATTTATATTTTTCCATTAATTCTTTTAAATAAGAAATTTTCCATAAATCGAAAAATATAATCATTGTTCCGCCTTTTTTTAATTTTTTATAATATTCATTAATAAATTTTTCCAAAATATCCATTGTAAATTCACTATCCCAATCACCATAATCTGTTTTTACACAATATTTTTTACCATATATAGAACCATATTTCATATATTTATCTTTATTTTCATCATCTGTAATATTATTATCTCTCTTGTAAATATCCCAGTCTTGTTCTGTTTTTACAAATTCAATGTTATTTTCTTCATTTGATTTAACATTATTATAGTGTTCATTCATCCCACTATCTTTTGATATTATATACGGCGGGTCTGTTAAGATTAAATCAATAGAATTATTTGGTATAGTTAATAAATATTGTAATCCTTCCATATTTTTGATATCATTATTATCTTTCGATGAGTTAGTAGTAGCGGGTTGAATAATATTATCAACTATTCTTAGTTTTGGTTTAACCTTCGGTTTTGAGAATATTATAGTATTTTCCATTTGTAAATATTATAATCAACTATTGTTTATTATTATTTCTAATATTATTTGTTTCGAAATTTCAATTTTTTTATTAAAAAATATATTTATTATGACAAGCAATAATAAATATATTATATGGCTACTACACTTTTCATTTCAGTAGGAGCATGATATTCGTTTGTGCTATCAACAATAGAAGCCTGTAAATA
>Ga0214921_10006678_pt1 | contig 15662 bp, 11 predicted proteins | sample LL1505_MetaG_FD_177992 | JGI IMG/M metagenome (GOLD analysis project Ga0214921, IMG submission 177992) | Freshwater microbial communities from Lake Lanier, Atlanta, Georgia, United States - LL-1505 | ecosystem: Environmental > Aquatic > Freshwater > Lake | place: USA: Georgia | collected...
TCACAGACTCATATTTGTGAAGAGCAGTTGTCGTTGCGATTTCAACTATATGGGCGGCCTGTGGTGCCATCCAAATCCAATCCATTCCCCAAGATCCAACTTCTCCAAGGATCCAAGAAGCGTCTTGGAGCGCCTTCCTGCGTACAGAAGGAGTATCTGTATCGGCAATGTAGCGAACAACCCAGCCGTCGTGAAATACATTTTCGGCAACAAGTTCCGACCAACCGCGACTACAGACAACAGACTTTTCATCGCCGTTTGAAAGGCAGAAAACAACAACAGGTTTAGCAGTAGCAGCAGCAGTAGCATCGGCAGCAGGAATAGGAAGCAGGGAACGAAGGAGTTCTACATCTTCTGCTGTAGTGGCGAACGAGGTGCTGTCTTCAGAGGGAGGAACTGCCCATACATTCTCTGCATAATAATTAATATCGTTCATATGCGGGATCACCGTGATATTTCCGCGCGAATCACCATCAATCCATACACAATCCGTCAAAAACGAGCCAATGTCTGGCAAATGAGGGACTAGAAATTCTGCTGCAGGAGTTATATCAACCATTCGGCGAATAGAAAGTGCTTTAGGCAAATAATGAAGTACCCATTTACCAAGATTGTTCATAGTCGCATCGTCGCACGGAACAGAGATAAAGGACGGAACATAGAGACTACTTGTCAGACTACTTTGTGCACTCATTTCCCATTTCTCTTTCCATCCTGAATTTCCGACAATCATTTCACGGAAATTGCTCACGAGTCCTTGGGGTGTAATGAAATGCCCGCCATTGCCGTGGAAATGAAGAAGAGGTTCGGCAGTTGGGGGAGGTGTCCATAGATTTTGTGCATGAAGCAGAAACCCTTTTGAGGCAAGAGCGGCGTAGGTTTTTTGGAAGACGGGTGACAATTCGTCAATTGGAAGCAACGGGCGAGAAAACGATTTTCCAAGTTTATGACTATCCCATTTCTTCCGAAGGTCGCCTTTTACAAAGTATGCTGACAAGTCTTTCACAACGCGAAGAGACTGAATCGGTGTCGGTTCAATGTACAGGTAAAACGGGCGATACAGGACATCACGAGGATCGTAATTTCGGATCGCGGTTGAATGATGATGAATCGTCTGAAGTGTGTAAGCTGGATTTGTAACAAGGAATTTGTATTTCATGAAAAGAAGTGCGATAGCGTTGTCACAACCTGGTTTGCCAAACGGAAATCCAAATTCATCACGACTAAGAGTAAAATCAAGACATTCGCGCGCAAGGATCCATGCATCCTGTGAATCAGGACGGGGGCCGAAGAGCGTGATGGGATCCGTATCTTCCCAACGAAGAAGTGCCATAAACAGGCGCTTTTCCTTCATAGAAATATGCCACAGACAGCGCAGAGTTTGCTGAAACGAAATGTCGGAATTGCTAAACACAAGAAAATCGTTTTTCGGAATATACGTGAGAGCAGCCTCCAGTACATCATAATATGTAAGACGATGCCCAATCACAATACTTTTGATCTTCGGATGTGCTGGAATCTCCTCATAGTCCTTTTCATTCAGGAAAAGAATATGATCAATGTATTCGCAATCCAGATTTTTTTGAAGTGCGTTGCGCAACTCCCTATTACGCCGCCCACTTGTATGCATAAAGAACTGCTGAATCAGCCATGTTTCGGGAACTATGCTTGGATCTCCTGATGTAGACAGAAGGCGTCCTTCACACGTTTTCTTCCAGGCATCGTGCTGAACGCGGGTTGAAAAATCAAGAAGATTGCGATCAACGGGTTCAGACCATACAAGCACATTCATTCGCAAAAGATGGGCAACGCTCAGAACAATTTTTGACAGACTATCCTCTTTTTGAATCGGTTCACCAAGAAACGGAAACTGATCGTACAAATCTTCGGCAATCAATGTGCTATCACAGGTCAGCCCTTCTTCTGCAAAGGCATCTAGTACAGCCGATGTGCCTACAAGAAGGCACTGAGATTCTGGTGTAAAGATCTTTGGAAACACCGCCTTCCAGTCCTCTGCTTTTGCATCAGAGGGTAAAACGATAGCTGCAGGTTCTTTTTCACCACATTTGGCATAAGCACTGACTTCTGTGAGAAGCAGGTTCCATCGCGCCCAGCGCTCTGAGGCCTGAAAATGTTCGCGAACCCAAACAAGGGTCTTTTGATCGTAAGAGATCTGCGTCTCGGTTTTCAGGATACGAATTGGCTGTCCTGTTGTCGGATGATGAGCAAGCATCTTTACTTGTCTAACAAGCAAGGATTCTTAAACCGGTAAGGGCGGGGCCACCCCGCCTCAGCCCGCACCTCGCCCTACCTCGCCCCACCTTGCCCAAGGGCTTAGAACTGATAAACGGCGGCTTGCGCACCCGTCAGCGTCATCGTGCTTCTATAAATCGTGGTTCCAGAAGATACAGACACCGTGAGAAGTGTTGAGGCAATAGCTGTCGATGGGAAATAACTTGTGACGGGCGATGACCAGTACAAGTTGTAGAAACCCATTTCTTCAATCGTATCGTCATTCGGAATGCGAAGATTGTAGCGCAACACCTGAGGAACGGCAAACGGGCTTCGTTGCGTTCCATAAATAGTGCTAATTTCCTGCGGCGTTAGCGCAACATTCCAAATGGCAAGTTCATCTATGTATCCATTGAAATACGATCCTGCATCATACGAATTTCCAATAAAAGAAGAAACAAGCGGGACGTTCGACAATTTGTTGACGATGTTGGTGGTCGTTCCACTGCTGCCGTTCAAATACACGCTCATCGTTGAAGTCGTTGCATTCAGCGTAGCAGCCACAAAGTTCCACTGGCCATTGGACAGCGCCGGTGCAGAAGGAACGACAAAATCAAAGACGCCACCCACCGACGCTTCAAAGCGGACAACATTTACATCGTTTGTGAAGCGAAGGCGCAACACGTTATTATTGTTGGATCCCATGCTCATGATCGTGCCGTCAAAAGGTGTTGTACCTTCACCTCCCTGATAGAACCAACCCGCCATAGTAATCGAATTGGTAAGGATCGGATTTGCGGCTCTATATCCAACATTCGTGCCGTTGAAACGCAGCGAGTACGTGTCCACCTTGGAACTTGTCGTAAAGACAGGAGTCGGTCCTACAAGAGATGTAAAGTATCCGCTGTCAATGTAATTCCCCATATTGTTTTGGAAAATAAAATAAGCCAACATACTTCCGTATTGCGGTCCCCACGTAGCATTGTACTGCATGTTGGAATTCTGAACACCAATAAAGTTTTGCTGCTGCACATAGGTTGTTGTACTCAGCGTTGTGGGCAGTATATATTCAGGAACTAAATTTGCGACGAGTCCACTGGTGGTAAACAATTCGGAAAATCCCGTCACAGGATTCAGTGAATCAAGACGCTTCACTGGATTTCCACTCAATGTTGTATCAATAACACGTCCCAGGAATTTTCCACTTGTGCTTGTTCCTGATACATTTTGAAGTGTGTAATACAAGTTTTGGCCAATCGTGTTGCCTACTGCCAGAATCGTGCTCAACTGAGTATCATTTGGATTGAAATAAATCTGGATGTTTCCAGCGGACGTTGTCTGATACATTTGGCCATTCGTGAGTCCAATGACAGGCGCAGGGTAGACCGATGTGTAAATGCTGCTTGGCGAGGTGCCAAATACGTTTAAAATACCATTTGTAAGATTGCTGGTCGAATACATGGATTCATTATAGTAAGCGCCGTTTCCAAAGGAAGAATTCACAGGCACCACATTCTTAAGAGGATAGGCACCCTTTCGTGTGCGAACGACCAGTTCATTACCGCCAATGAATGAATAGCCAAGTCCATTTGGTGTGTTTGCGACGTTACAGAGCGTGATCGTATCGAAACGGGAATTGACCGCCGTAAAGTCATAGGAGAAGCCATTCGCACGCTTGCCAGCTACATAGATTTGTGCTTTCAAGCCTGTCGCAATCGTGGAGGGAACAAACGGCACATTCAGTGTAATCGTGCTTGTTCCAAAATCAACCTGTTGATTTGTTAACAGATTGGCGCCTTGATAAATCGCGCAAACGATTTGAGGATTGAAAGGCGGACCCCCGTAGTTGCTTGGGAATCCATTGTAATTTGACCACGTAAACGTCATCGGCGTGCTGTACCAGAATGTATTGTTTGCCGGCGAATTGTTTGAACCAATAAAAACATTGGAAATAGATGTAAACGAGAAATTTGTGACATCCAAGACGGGATAGACTCCCAACAGATTTGTGTACAAGATGCCGCTCTTAATCGTGTAGGAATATTGAGACAAGTAATTGTAATTCACAATACCAGGATAAAAAGCGCCCCAAACGGATGTAGGAACTCCGTATTGGTACACATCAAATACAAAGGAGTGATTACTTCCTGCATACCCTAGAGTACTCACATTCAGACTGATTACACCCTGACGATAATCAATCGCAGAGATTCCGTTCGAATCATAATAGACCATGTAGTTTGAATTCGTGTTGGAGTTAAGGTTAAAAACGTTAATGTAGAAATTGCGGTTGTTCACAATATCCATCTGACCGGCATATGCATTGCTGGTCAAGTTGATCACCTGTTCGGTATACAGAGTCGATGCAAGGGACGTTGAGACAGAGGCATTCAAACCAGCAACAAATGTGTTGTAGGCAGTTATAGTCGAATTCGTAATCGTGTTGAGCGATGAAGCACTCTGTCCCGTGGTCGTCGAAACGCTAGCAGAGGAACTGGTGCTTAATCCATTTAGAATAGCAGCCGTTTGGGAACTTGTTGTGCTAATTTGCTGACCGGCAGGTGTTGAAATGTATCCCAAAATACTGGAATTAAACAAAGAGGCGTTCAATCCAATAGCCGTTGACGTCGTTGTGCTGTAGACAAGTGCCATTCCAGTTGAATTGAGTGTGGTAATAAGTGTGCTCATATAGGAATATGTAGACGGAATGACACTGCTGACTGCTGCATAAAACAAACTGCTGAAGAAACTGCTGTAAAATGAGGTTGCGATAGAGTTATTTTGTTGGATGGTTGATGTATAAATTGTAGACAATGTAGGATTAATAGTGTTAATGGTGCTTCCCACAAGCGTAGATGTAAATTCTTCAAGTTGGAAGAATGTCAAATAAATTCCAGCTAAAATCGAACTTGTTGTAATGGTTGAAAATTCAAATTGTAGGTCGTAAATGGTTGTTGACTGCTGTGCGAATCCAGCTGTCAAAGCAGCAATGTTTGAATAGGTAAACGTACTAAGAGTATTGTAACTAGTTGAAAGGAAGTTTGTTGTATTAATGAGTGTACTTACAGCCGTCGAGAGTGGCAGAATCGCTGCATTGAATGTAGATGTCAAAATCCGATTATTTTGAACATTTGCACTACTGATCCAATTAAATGTTATAGAACTCTGGTTTGTGCTCAGGGTTTCCAGATTCGCTGTGCGCAATGCCAACCCATTGATAGTTGAATTCGTAACATTCATCGTACTAATAAAGGAACTTCCGATCAAGTACAAATTTGTGCTAAAGAGTCCCGTATTTGTACTGAATTTGTTTCCAGTTGAAGTTGATAGATTTGCTATGGCATTTCCAACTGAGGTACTCAGAAGTCGCACTTGAGTACTTGTTTGTCCAGCGACCGTTGATAATTGCCTATTTGTGTAGGCAATTGATGAATTGGTAGCAGTTGAAATGTTTGCATTCAAGTTCGTCGTTAATGTAGAATATGTGCTTATATTCTGAATTCCGCTTGCTGTGCTAACCGTTGACAGACCTGCCTGAAGTGCTTTGTTTACATCCTCAACAATAAAAATGTACGAAGAGATGGAACTATAGGCAAGAATAGTACTATTGACGGATGAAATGATTGCATTGGAAAAAATGCTGGCATTTGTACTTAACCCATATTCTAATCCAAACAATGTGCTTATTTGCGAAGACTGAAATTGAATCGTGCTGTTTGTATGCCCGATCGCTGTACTGAGGGTTGAGAGATCCGTTGGATTGACGCTGTTTGACCAGTACGTCGCTCCCTGTCCGTTCGCATATAACGAGTATAGGGATGAAATTGGCGCATTATTGGGAAGTCGGAATTGAAGTCCGCGCAATAGCGCATTATCCATTGTTTGCGTCGTTGTAAACGCCATTCTATTGAATTAGATGGAAAATTCGGCGTCTACACGCCGCACTAAGCAGCTGCGGAGGACATCACAACAAGAAACACGTGGTAGAATGTAGAGTGGTCACATGTCCAATTCAGGTGGTTTGCTTCAGCTTGTCGCGACGGGGCGGCAGGATGTCTACCTTTCCGGTAATCCACAAACTACGTTTTTCAAACAAGTGTATCGTCGGTATACGAATTTTAGTATTGAGACGCAGCGGATTCCATTTGACACAGCGGCCGAATTTGGAAAGCTTATTACGACAACTATTCCACGAAATGGCGATTTGCTGAGTCAATTGTATTTGGAGGTCGAACTTCCCGAAATCACGCCTGCAGGACCGCTGCCGCCGCCCACCGGAGTTATAACAGAGCCACCGACGGATTATGCGACGATTACCAATTCTGTGAGTTGGGTGAATGGTATCGGATATGCTATGATTGATTATGTCAGCATTTGGATCGGTCAGCAAGAGATTGATCGGCAGTACGGCGAGTTTTTGTATCTGTGGGCACAACTTTCAACACCGGGGTCCAAGAAACAAGGTGTTGAACATATGACGGGACAACTGGAAGTCTATAACGACACGGCACAGAAGGGTCCGTTACGGCTCTTCATTCCGTTCCAATTCTGGTTCTGTAAGAATCCAGGACTCGCACTGCCGTTGTTAGCACTTCAGGCAACACCGATCAAGATTTATATGCGACTGAAGAACGGCAACGACTTGATTTTTAGCAATAGTTTGGAGGATGCCGTCGTGAATGGCACGACGCCGCCGACGCAACTTATGGCCAGACCGCCTGTGATTACGGACATGACGTTGTGGGGTGATTTCATTTATTTGGATACTGAGGAACGCCGGCGGTTTGTGTCTTCAAAACACGAGTATTTGATTGAACAGACGCAGCAACAGAAACGTTACTCCATTCCGCAAAATACAACGATCACTAATGTACCCTTAACGTTCAACCACCCGATGAAGGAAATGATTTGGGTAGTGAACCAGGATCGCATGCTTCAGGCACATGAATGGTTTAACTATGGAAGCCGTATGTTGAATGAATTTGGCATTCCGAACCTGGATTTGATCGCAACAGGTCTTGTTCAACTGGACGGCTACGACCGATTTGAAGAGCAGTCGGCGCAATATTTCCGACTGGTACAGCCGTACCAGCGCCACACGGCCATCCCAAATGATTTCATTTATGTTTATAGTTTCAGTCTTGCCCCGGAGGCTGCACAGCCTCAAGGCAGTTGTAATGGAAGCCGTATAGATAGCATAGTACTTCAACTCCGAATGAGCCCGTATGTCACAAGTCGTTCGGCGGGCTGTACTGTATACGCGACCAATTACAATGTGCTGCGCATCGTAGCGGGTCTTGGCGGTGTGCTGTTTACTGTGTAAGATTGATAAACCGAACCGCTATTGTCGAATGAAAAAAAGATCAGTTTTCACACACTACCCTATACAGATTGATTTAATTTGAGTAAAAGCGCCTTGCGGTTTTACGCAATACTTAATCAACCTGTACAGGTAGGGATATGTCTACCGACAACGTAGATTTCAAGGATCATATTCCACACCACGTGAGTGATGTGGACACTTGGGGTGGACCCGATCGCAATTATTATATTTTTGTTGCATTGAGCTTCTTGGGCGGCTTTATGGGATTGGATCACTTCTATTTGCGGAGTTTCGGAACAGGAACGCAGAAGTTCTTGATGAATCTGTGTTCTTTCGGATTTTGGTATTTTTGGGATTGCGCCCAGATTTTACAAGAAGGCCAGAAGATTCGTAAAGAAGGACTGAGTTCGCCCTTTGATTGGATTCGTGGTATTGGACGCGGTGTGTTCCTAGAGGGCAGCAGTTCAACAGCAACAGCAACAGCAGCAGGAGGCGGCAATGCAACAGCAACAGCAGCAACTGCAGAAAAGTCCTATGTAACATACACGATTCTTGCCGTCTTTCTTGGATTTCTTGGCGCCAATCAATTCTATTTGGGAAATTGGGGTCAAGGATTTGCGAAAATGTTTAGTTGTTTCAACATCTTCTTGTTTCTATTTGGATGGTTGTGGGTAGCCTGGGATGCTTTTCACGCCTTTTTCATGACATCCTCTGTCTTACAAGAGGGTGTAACCCCTCCAATGCCATACAGCCTTGTGTTTGAACCTACAGATTCGTCTGTATTCCGAGTCGGTGGTGGATCATCAACATCTGCAACAGAAGGGAACATCAAGTGGCTGGATTGGCTGCCGCTGCCACCAGTTCCCGATTTTAGTTTCTTGTCGCAAATGGTGAAGACATTGCTCCCACTGGCAGTCACACCACCTGTCGTGAAAGCAATCAAAGAACTCAAGACGCCTTCCTTGTCTTCAACTATGCCATATTCGCCCTTGAGTGGATTGCCGGCGCCGTCCAGTCTGCTTCCGAACGCACCCCTTCCCGATCTGCTACCGCCGATGCGCGGTGGCGGCGGTGGTGGTGGTGCCGTCGAAAGTAGCAGCGGTGCGGGTCCAATAGTCGCAGGTGTTCTAACTGCCGTCGTACTTGCTGGTGGTCTAAAAGGCACCTATGACTTTATTACCAAGCAATACGGATGAATCTGTTGGAAACACAGGCACAATTTGAAGAACTTTGGTTTGACAAGGAACATCCTGATCAAACCTGGATCGTTTATTTTACGGCAGCATGGTGCGGCCCTTGTAAGGCGCTTGATTGCGATGCGATAGCCGCTGCAGCAACTGCTAAAAACATCTCTGTGTACAAGTGCGATTATGTACAAAACGAATACACACCAGGATATTGTAGCGTCAAGGCATTTCCAACCTTCATGTACATGAGTCCTAAAAAAATCAAAGCAACGTTTCGATCCAATCAGACATCCGAGGTTCTTACATGGATTGATTCACTTTCTTAAATACTAACAGGAAGATCTATGTTCCACACGATCATAGTTGGCGGTGGATTAGCCGGTTTACAAGTTGCCGAAGAACTTGCGAAACGCGGCGATCAAGTCTTGCTTCTAGAACGCTATCCTGCTTTCGGTGGCCGCGCTCTTACATTTCGCGGCGACCATGGACTTCAATATGAAATCGGTGCAGGCCGAATCTTTCACACTCATAAACGCGTAGCAGCCCTTGTAAAACGTTTTCATCTTCATACCTTTCCGATCACAACTGAAACGATTTTTCAGGCGGAAGGCCACGAACCTGTAGCAAATCCATTTAATGCACTTTTTGAGCCTTTGCGCGCCCAGTTAGCACGCTTGCCCAAACATGTCTTGGCGACGCACACAATCGCCGAATTGGTTCCGTCCACATTTCACCCGATTTTTGCAGCATACCCTTATTGGGCTGAAATTCATATGCTGCGTGCCGATATTGCCCTACCCCTGTTTGAACCAAAGGAAACTATGGGCATAGAGTCATCATCCGCCTATTATGGAATTATAGAGGGCATTGATACGTTGGCAACAGGCCTTGTATCGGCAGCTGCAACGGCCGGTGCGATGCTGAAAAATCGCCATCGCGTTCATGACATTCAAAAAGGGGAAGATGGTCTGTTTGTAGTCCATGGCGATTACGGAAAAAAGGTGGAAGCAAAACCTTTTGTCTACAAATCGCACCGCGTTGTCATAGCGACATGTCGTTGTTCCTTATCTGATTTTAGCGTTTTGAAAGGTATGCCGCTTCTCAAACAAGTGGGCACTTCTGCTCTTATGCGCATATATGCGGTCTTTCCAAAACATCCTCGCACCCATAAAGTCTGGTTTGCAGATTTGCCAAAAACGATTACAGCAGGACCGCTTCGTTATATTATTCCTATAGATGCCAAAAAAGGATTGATTATGATCAGTTATACGGACGGGAAAGATACAGATATTTGGCGACCATTGGATGATAAGACGTTGAAGACGGCCATTATGACTGAAGTGCATGCTTTATTTCCAGACAAAAAAATACCAATGCCGTCGTATTTGGCAAAACACGATTGGACAAGTGGATGTTCTTACTGGTTGCCTGGTACCTACGATGTTGAAAAGGCCAGCAAAGAAGCCCATAATCCATCGCCCGGTGTCTATGTATGCGGCGAATCGATTAGCCTTCATCAAACATGGATGGAAGGGGCTCTTGAATCAGCAGAAACTCTTTTGTCAATGCTAATAGAATAGAGAATGTCGTCAAAGAAATCGTGGTATCCTAAGCCATACAATACAAATTCTGGTACAAATCGTCGTTAATTTTGAAGTTAGCCACGCCAGGCGGTCAGTAGCGACTGAAAAAGAACCTACTAAATTGCCTTCGCAATTTAGTAGGTTCTTTTTCGGTTCGTACTGGTTATCCGGGTTCTTGTTGATTAAGTATCGAGTAAAACCGCTTTGCGGTTTTACCTACACTTAATCAACAAGGACTGGCCAGCAAACCCATGTTAGGAACTACATAAACAAATCGATCTATGGAAACATCAAATATGAAGTTGGGTGTTTACATAATTCATAGTAGTGCTGCAAAAGATAGATTAAAGAACGTGGACGCTTTGCGTGCATTTTTTTCCATTTCCACAAACGCATTGACAAACGTAATCATAAAAGTTATAGAAGGTGTTTATACGAATGTCCCTTATGATGATTCGCGATTTGATGATGGACAGAAACTCACGAAAGGCGTTGTTGGATGCGCTTTAGCACACGTGAATGCTATGAGGCAAGCCTTGGAGGACAATGTGACACATGCGATGATATTTGAAGACGATGTTGGTATTTGCTGTGATTCAGCATCGGCGCTGTTTGAATGGCTGGATCGCTTGGAAAAAGAAATTCACGATTGGAACGTCTGTATGATGTATTATATTCCGCCATTTGTTGGCACAGGGCATGACGGAACACGTCACACATCGCATGTGGAAAGCTCGTTTTTTCGTATTATGACATGCCCGTTTGGAACACAGGCCTATTGTGTGAAGAAAGAAACACTTTTGCGCCTTGTTCAAATCCAAGACGACTACATGAAAAAAGGAAAATTGGCGATCGCAGATGGGTTGTTTATTCACGGAACACAGGAAAATGGAAAGCCCTTAAAACTGGTTGGACCCACTTACAATGAAATGTTTTTTATACATTTGGAAGTGCCTTCGCTTATTGGTTCTCATTAGTCCATCCACATCCAATATGGAGTCGAGCGTAGTATATGTATTTTTGAACAAGAGGGTTTTCAAGTTGGGAATTACCGCCAATCCGAAGAAGATCGCAGCACAAGAGGGCAGCATCTGAACAGGCTTGGTCTTTAACGTGCATCGCATAATACATCATTTCATGAAGTGCGTTGAGCCTATCTTCATCTTTATGTTCATGTTCGTTCGTTTTTGGCTTCGTTATGTCCATTTCACAATGATTATTTATGACTATACAAGGTCATTTCATCAATTTTTTACCTCAATGCTTTTTCTCAACGTACAACAAACAAAGATGTCTATGACGGCCAACATCATTCACGCCTTCCATGCCTTTGTGATCGGTCCCGCCTTCTTGTATGCCGGTTTTGCTCCTGATACGATTCCCGAGTCGGCCTTTACACCCATTTTAGTCCTTGGTGTGTTCATCTTCTTCTACCATGGATACAAGGCCTATCAAAAACTCGCAGAAGGACGCAGTGCGTGGATCAACTGGATCCATGTTTTCTTGGTTGCGCCGTTACTTATCATCATCGGCACATTGAAAAAAGAGGCAAGCAGACGTTATTATGAAATGCTTTTGCTGCTTGGTTTCGCTGTAACGGGATATCATGGATTTTATTTGATCCGCGATAATGTCATTGCTTAGTGTCTTTTTCAGTCGCCATTCCTTGTTGATTAAGTATCATGTAAAACCGCTTTGCGGTTTTACTCTATACTTAATCAACAAGAACCCGTATAACCAGTACGAACCGAAAAAGAACCGACTAAAGAGTCGGTTCTTTTTCAGTCGCTACTGGCTATGGCGGCTCAGCATTTTTACGTCTCATATTCTCCACATATGGTATCGTCATACGATGACATATGATATACAATACAGGCTAGACAAAAGTTTGCATATTCAGATGTATGCTCCTGATTTTTGAGTATATCCCTATACATCTTGTCAGTTCCATCTGTGTCGCATAAATAGTTATCAAACTTAGGAATTTCGTAGCAGTAGTTCTTGATATGCTCCAAAAGTTTCTCGCGATCAACATTCAAGTCAAATGTGACATTTTGTTCGCACAAGGCTTCCTCTAGAAACTCATTCCAGTCGCAATTGAACCCATCTAGTTTTTCCAGGTCATCCTCGGTAATAGTTTCACCGCCAGCATATGTTTCAGCCCAAACAGCAAAGTGATATTTGCGCTCACGATATTCGATATCATCCTCGGCATTATCGATGAATACGCCCGTGAAATTGTTTAGACACTCGACATCACAGAATAGGCAGTCTTTTACCCGTATCATGTTGCGTGGATTCCGAATTTCCTTGTCGCAATTTGCGTAGCAAAATAAATGTTCGCCGTCGTTTTCTGCCCACAAACGCAAGTCATAATTTCTAAGAACACACTCCTTAACGCCTGCACTCTCCAGAAAGCTAAATCCACTATCCTGAATACCCACCCAGAACTTGTATTCAAATCCATTTCCGAAGTAGCAATGACGGCCCATATGAAGTTTTTTAAGAAGGAATGATATTGGTCATAGGGTCTTAGGGTCATATTCAATTTTTATAGTCAGTCAGTAGCGACTGAAAAAGAACCTACTAAATTGCCTTCGCAATTTAGTAGGTTCTTTTTCGGTTCGTACTGGTTATACGGGTTCTTGTTGATTAAGTATCGAGTAAAACCGCTTTGCGGTTTTACCTTCACTTAATCAACAAGGACTGGTCAGTAGCGACTGAAAAAGAACCAACAAGGACTGGTCAGTAGCGACTGAAAAAGAACCAACAAGGACTGGTCAGTAGCGACTGAAAAAGGACCGCGTCGTATTAGGTTCTTTTTCAGTCGCTACTGGCTACTGGCATATATTAGATGATTTTGGAGAGCATACGACTATGATCCGCTGGCGCGCTGTTCCGAAGACACGTTACACTATGATAAAGGTAGGCAGAAGAACTTGCGAAATCTTTGGCGCACCCACTACATTTTCCGCCATCATCCTTGCTAAAAGAAGGAATCCAAGACTTACTATGATTACGAGCAAAGTGAATGAGTGTGTTTGCTTTTGTGTGAGTTTTATGAGAGCAGCCCGTAAAAGGACATGCATATTCTACACCAGCATATGGATTGACTTCATTATCTTCTGTAGGACACTCAGGGTGAATGGCGGCCAAATGATGGAGATAAGCAGTCTTTTGTAGGAAGCGAGGTGAATCATCGCACTTTTTACAGACAAATGGCAGATCCTCATCGTGGTTTTTCTTAATATGGTAATACATAGTGTTCTGCTTTTCCTTAATTTCACCACAATGCGGGCAGACAAAGTGCCCATCGGCATTGCGAATATACTTAGTCTTAGGAAGTGCTGGTACTGCAATTGCTGCAGCACTAGAGGACATTTGTTATGATATGTGTTGTGGATCAGGGTACTTCTTTCAATTTCACGAAAGGATCCATCAATTTTTATCAAAGACTTTCTTCTTCACCCTCCGTCTAAACATTCCTTTATGCTACGAAAACAAATGGACACCAAAAAACCAAGTATTGCGATTCTGACATTTTGTGTCGGCGCTGATTATAAAAAAGCCATGGAGCCTGGTCTTGCTTCAAAACGCGCCTATGCAGCAAAGCATGGCTATGCATTTCACACGGGTGGCGAAGATGTTTGGGATCGCGATCGTCCCATTCCGTGGTCAAAATTTAATTTTATTCAGAAATACTTGAATGATTACGATTATTTGTTTTGGAGCGATGCCGATGCAATTATTTTGGATCAAGAGACGCCGTTGGAAATGCAGATTCTTCCTCTGCTGCCGCCATCAAAAGATATGCTTTGGACATTTGATGCTTGTAATCATTACAACAACGGCCATTTACTGATTCGTGGTCGAAGCGCCTGGATGCGCGACTATTTACAACGTGCTTATGCAGAAACCGATTTAATGTACCACATTTGGTGGGACAATGCAGCAATGATCAAGTTGTTTGAAACGAATGTGGTTGACAAGGCGCATATTGAAACATGCCACGATCATTGGAAATTTAATAGTTATGTGTTTGGTCCACGGGATACTGCGAATGATCCTGCTTGCCGACTTTACAAACCTGGAGATTTCTTAATTCATTTTGCTGGTGTCTACGATCATTGGAACATTTACCGCATGATGCTCTATGTACAGGCACGGCACAAATGTCAAGCACCCCTTGATCCAATGCTATTGGATATGTGGCGTAAAGCTCCTCCTGCGAGTCAAACATCGGCACATGAATCCGTTCTTCCTTATCTGTAATTCCCGTGGTAAAGCACGCGAAAAAGACGCAACGTTTAATAGGGATGTCTTCGTTGTATATAGTCCTTCTTGGACTCTTGCTTGTTTTCTTGCTGTACGGCGACATGCGCGCAAGACAAAATGCGCCAATGGAACCCGAGAAGGCCGCTGTCCTCAAATACGAAAAATGGCCGACATGGAAGACGATTGAACCGCCCGATACACGCATTCGTGTTCTTTGGGTCGATCAGGACTATGTGCCGTGGGTAAATGCTGGGTCAGAAATCTGTACGCATACTATCAACAAATTCTTAATGACAAAGCCGTATAAATGGGATGTCTGGGTCGCAACACCAGGCTACCCAGGTAAAAAGACATTTGAAAACATTCGGTGTTTTGATCTGAATGATACATCTACCTTGTTGGAAGTTCTGAAATCCACTACTATCCTACAAAGTCACTCGTATGCCTATCGTAACAATTTGATGTACATTTCACGACGCACAGGAATTCCTTTTGTAGGCTGGGTTCATTCCGATAATTATGTTACGTCGGTGAACCGGGATACGGCGTCGTGGAACGATCCTCGCATTAAAGGATGGCAATGGACTGCTTTCAATTCCAAGAGTCTCAAAAACAAAGTCGGTGTAGATGTTCCCAATTCGGAAATCTTCATTCCGGTGGTTGATTATCGAGAGTATGGAATTGATAAGGCGCAACAGAAACGGCAGTATGTGTTGCTGAGCAACGTGAATTCAAACAAGGGAGGTCATTTGCTCATTCAACTGGCTAAAGCATGCCCCGACATTGAGTTTATGGGTGTGATTGGTGGCTACCGCAAGCAGATCATTGATAAGACACTTCCGAATTTAACCTACATTCCACACACGAATCGGATAAAAGATATTTACAGCAAGGCATGGGTTGTTCTTATGCCAAGTTGGCAGGAGACATGGGGGCGTACAGCCGTGGAGGCGATGAGTTCCGGCATTCCGGTTATTGTTTCTCCTACACCCGGATTGCGCGAATGCTGTGGGGACGCCGCTGTTTACATAGATCGCAATAATTTGGAAGGCTGGATCACAA
>Ga0214921_10006679_pt1 | contig 15662 bp, 18 predicted proteins | sample LL1505_MetaG_FD_177992 | JGI IMG/M metagenome (GOLD analysis project Ga0214921, IMG submission 177992) | Freshwater microbial communities from Lake Lanier, Atlanta, Georgia, United States - LL-1505 | ecosystem: Environmental > Aquatic > Freshwater > Lake | place: USA: Georgia | collected...
TTTTTCTTCGGTTTTCTTCGAAGGTGCTTTCTTGGAAGCCTTGTCTTCTTTCTTTTCTTCCTTCTTTGAAGGTGCCTTTTTGGACGCTTTATCCGATACCTTGGGTTCGGTATCATCATCCTTTACGGCTGGTTTCTTCGATGAAGCTCTTTTTTCAGCTTTCTTTTCTGCTTTTTCTTCATCAGTCATAGGCTTCATAGATTTTGCCTTTAAATTATACTCTGCTTTTTCATCAGCGTCTAATGCTTTCCATTGAGCTCCTAATGCGGAAGTAACTTGAGCTGGGTTTAATCCAGGGTTTCTTTCCTTAATATTATTACGTTCTTCTTGACAGTATAAAATATAGCCAGAATAAGACTTTTTCTTTTCAGGTTGAAACATCTTGAAAAGGTCTTTGATACTTGCCTTCATATCATCTCTATCAGTTTGTTCGTTGCCGCCACGGGTAAAAAATTCTTCATCGTAGTCAACAATTTTAGAGATAACTTCATCTACAAATAAGTCAACTTTCTTATCCATCTCAGAGGTAATTGAGTTAATCTTAGTAATAGCTGATTTTAAAGCAGAAGCGAATGGGGTAAATTTAAGAGAAGACATCGTGTGAGTGAGAGTATAAGAGAATATTTGTTTTATCTAAACAACAAGATGAAATAAAGGTGAAAATAAAAATAAAAAATCAATTAGATTTTTCAGTTAAAATTTACCTTGAAAAATATCAAGATAATTTTTTATCGGGATAAATGAGGTTTTGTCCTCTGTAAAGACATCCCGAAGTAGTTTGCTACGCAAACCGGGGCGACAAAGTCGCTCCTAGGACTCTCAACAGAGGGCAAAAATGTTTAAAAGGACCCTGGGTCCTTTTGTTTTTTAAAGTGTTTTTTAAGATTATTTATAACTCCATAATCATTCTTCTGATATGCTCGTATTGCATATTCCAAGATGTTCTATCTAATGGTATTCTACGGTCTGAGTTACACCATCCTAAACTTGTTAACTCTTTCACTCTCTCTAAGAGCTCATCATCTCTTCTTGGGATATAACCTAATAATCTACCTCCAACAGATAAAGCAACAAATCTACCCTCTTGCCAGTATGTTAAAACTGGTTCTTTGTAAAACTCAAAAATCATTTCTGAGATATTATATACATCCATATTCTTTCTATCAATTCCAGTCTGAATTATAGATGTAATTTCTTGGCGTAATTTTGAAGTCATTATGTAAAGTGTAAAGATGAAATAAAGGTTAAAATAATTTTTATTTTTCATTTTACTTGTCAAAGACCTTGTGTATTCAGTAATACAATTTTATTATCTCTAATAACGCTTCATTCTCTTCGTTTTCTATCCTTCTTATTTGTTCTTTTATTTCCCCTACTAACACTTCTAACTTATCTTCTAAATCCACTTTCCCTCCGTCCGGATTGAACCTTATAAATATCCACTTTCCACTATGTATCATATATAGGTCGTCATATCTTATCTCCTCATCTAATGGGTCATAACTAGAGTGAGCAAACTCGTCTGTCTCAATAGCTAAGATTGTATTTCCTATCGACTTTCTATGGTCTATTCTTCTCCTATGAGTGCAATCACAATTTCCAGTATATAAAGGCTTATCGTGTATAAATCCCTCAAAGTGAGAGTTTATTTCATTTCTAACTCTTATCTCTTTTGTATGCCTATAGACAACCTTACTTCTTTCATCGTCAGGGAAAACTACCTTAAAACAAGTAGCACAATATCCATCATACTTACGAGAACCCATTCTACTGTCAATCCAATTAATACAATTAGGACATCTATCACCACCTCCGTGAGAACCACAGAAGTCGGATTTATCTCGAGCGCTACTTTTACACCCATCTTGTTTACATCTCTTACCACCTCCGTGTTTTTTACAGAAATCATATTTACTTTGAGCACTACTTTTACACCCATCTTGTTTACATCTCTTACCGCCTCCGTGTTTTTTACAGAAGTCAGTTTTACCTACAGCACTGCTTTCACACCCATCTTGCTTACATCTTTTCCCACCTCCGTGTTTTTTACAGAAGTCAGTTTTACCTTGAGCACTACTTTCGCACTTATCTTGCTTACACCTTTTCCCACCTCCGTGAGATACACAGAAATCAGATTTACCTCTTGCGCTACTTTCACATCCATCTTTCTTACATCTTTTCCCACCTCCGTGTTTTTTACAATAATCAGTTTTACCTGCAGCACTACTTTTACACCCATTTTCTATGCATTTTTTATGTATGACATCAACCATATCATCTTTCTTATGGATTTTACAATATATTGGAGGTTTAGTATAACCGAAACTTGCTATTTTAGGGCAGTCCTTACACTTGGTCATTTTTAACTTATAAGTAAGTTAAAAATTATATTTGAAAATCATTTTAACAAACGAAATTCCGCCCTATATTCACTACTGACTTACCAACAGAGTGAATATAGGGCGGAACACAGACTGAAAATAAAAAATACTTACCTTTAGATTGTATTAGACCGAGGAGCTTATTCTCTTAATTCATCTAATTCTTCCAAGACTGAGAGGAGCTTTTCTGCGTCTTTATCAGAGGCGAAGTTCTCATAAATGTTCTTTACAACTTCATATAAGCCTTCAATCATTTCTAATTTTTCTACCTCTTCTTTGATGTCACTTGTAATCTTAAATCTCTTAGTTACGATATACTTGTTTAAGACCTTATCTTTAAGAAGGTCATTGTAAATATCAACAGCATCTTCCAAGTCTAACATTTCTTCATCGTCGTCGTCATCTTCAGAAGAGGATACTTCACTGTCATCATCATCTTCTTCATCACTTTCATCATCATCACTTTCGTCTTCTACAGGGTAAATCATATACATAATTTTTTCGATGGTTTTTTTAGCTGTTTTGATATTGTCAAATTTCTTACCACTAATAGCTTTGATGAGAGCATCTAAAGCTTCAATGAAATGTTCTTCAACATTTTCTTCAATAAAAAATTCCCTAATTGTTTTCAAGTTGGATAAACCGACTTTGACAGCACCACTTGCAAAGTCAAATTCAACGGAAGAAAGTAATTCAGAAATAGTAGGGTGATTTATTTCTTCAGAGAGAGCAGATAAGATTGAGTTCATTTTTGAGCGTGTAATTTGTTTAATCTAAACAACAAGATGAAATAAAGGTTAAAATAATTTTTAAAAATCAATTAATTTTTTTCCATTCTCCATTCTTCTTATTCTTAAGACGATACATTTCACTCTCAATTAAAGTATTCTTTTCATAATAATATTTATACATTATTTTCCCATCATAAGACCAAGAGAAAGCTTCACCTTCTCTTTTACCGTCTTTATATAAGATTTTATTTTTTAATTGACCGTTATCGTGCCACTCTTTACATTCACCCTCTAATTTACCATCTTTATAATTTTCTTGGGAATAAATTTTGTTATCATATAAAAGGGTATATTCTCCTTCTAATTTACCTTCGTTGTAATAACATTTTTTTGTTAGTTTTCCTCTTGTATCAAACCTCTTATATTCGCCGTGTTCTTTTCCATCTTTAAAATAGCATTCAAGAACTAATGTTCCATTATATTCCCACCTTCTAAATACTCCATTAAAAACACCTTCTTTCATAGCATATTCACACCGTAAATATCCATCATCATAATATTCCCTCACCATAGAGTAAATATACTCCTCAACGATATGAGCTATATTTACATCCATAAAAGGAATAGTTTCAAACACTTCCTTTACGAGCTTAAATTCAGGTGAGTTAAATTTTTCAAATTTTGACATTGTAATATGGGTAATTAATATATTCAAGATGAATATATTATTTTTTTTTTCAGTTAGATTTTTTATGCTGAGTTCTATCCTCTAATTATATTGATGATAATTCCATAACTTACCATCAATATCATATTGTTTATAAGTTTTAATCAATTGGTCACTTTTATAATAACAATGAACCCATAATTTTCCATTTTCTCTATATTCTACATATTCTCCTTGTAAATGGCCTTCGTTATCAATAAAATATTTCCTTTTTATTGAGCCATCTTGAAAGTATTCAATTTTAGATTTAAATTCAGTTATTGTTTTACCCTTAAATAGTTTAAAACACATTATTATCGTATTGTGCTCCCTGTAAGTATAAAAAATCAATTTCGTCTTTTGATTTACCCTTAATATAAAAATTATTTCAATTAAATGAGGTTTGCCCCTCTATGAAGACATCCCGATTAGGACGCTCCACAGAGGGGCTTATTTATTTTTTTATAAAGGGGTTCTTTTAAAGGAACTTAAATAGTATAATGTTGAGTGATTTCATTGTCTCTGAAATGACCATCTTCTTTAGTTAATTTAACCTTACTTATCATTTTTTGAGAATATATATTTTCTAAATTTAATTGTTTTAATAAGGGGTCATCTAACTTGTAAATATTTCTCTTAGTAGAGACAGTAACACGGTAAATATGACCTTTAGTATGGCAATCAAAGCTAGTTAAAAACATTGCAATATTATGATATAAAGAAGGTTAAAATAATTTTTAAAAATCATTTAATTTTATTATTGTTATAGAAAAATCAATATCATCTGACCATTCTTTTATAGTTTTAAAATATTCATCCCAATTTCCTCCTGCTAATCCGCATCCTATTTTATAAGGAATATATACTCTCTTAATACCCTCAATTTTAGATATTTTTTCTAAAGATGATTTAAAGTAATTTAACCTCATATTTGAGGTGTCATCGACTGAAGGTTTTCCTTGATGCTTTTGACCTATAATATTTATGATTTTATCTCTTATAATAATATCTCCAAGTTCCCTATTATTTGTTTTATTTTTTCCACTATATATATTTGCCTTTGGGTATTTTTTGAATATACCTGAAGCTAAGCCGTATGCTCTATTATGAGATGCATTACATTGGTGAGCTATGTATTCATTATCCAAAAGCTCAATGTCTAATAAGTCTTCAATTAAGATTGTTAATTTCATCTTTTGTTTTACCCTATAAATATAAAAATTATTTCAGTTAAATGAGGTTTGCCCCTCTATGAAGTCATCCCTATTAAGGACGCTCCACAGAGGGGCTTATTTATTTTTTTTTTAAATTTTATACTTACCGTAACTTATCGTAACTTACCTTTTACCTTGAGTGTAGTCAAAGACGATGTGTCTTTAGTATTCTTCAAACTGTATACAACCTCCATAATGTGCTTGTTGGTTAGCGATACCGTGTCTACAACCAATGCAAGTTTCTTCTTCATCTGTATATGATTTTTCATCGTCATCGGATGAAGGTAATTCATCTGTAGTTTCACATTCTGATGGTTCATAATCTGGGTCATTTTCATCGTCAGTTTCGTGAGTTAAATATTCAGGTAATTCTTCAAGCTCAATAAGTTCGACTTCAAGAGGTTCTTCGTCTAAATCTTCCTGTTGAACTGGGAACCATTCTCTGTCAACCATCCATTCAGGTTTAGATTGAACATATTGTTGAGGTAATTCTTCAAAGTAATGTTCAGATTGTATATGTTCCATTGCATCGATTTTGAAATACTTGTGCTCAACATAGCTTGGAATTTGATTTGACCATCTTCTATAAGGAAGATAAGTTTCAACTCTAATGAGAACTGACTTACCGTTCTTTGAGAACTTAATAGGGACACCCATTCTCTTTACATCAGGATTTGAATTACGATAGTAAAATGAGAGGGTTAAACCTTCATCAATTGCATAAGAAAGATATTCTTCAATTGAAGGTTCAGGTTGAGGAAAGATAATACCATCTAACTTGAACTTTTTATACTTGCCAGTTTCAGCATCAATAGTGCTGACGGTATCACCTCTAATTCTAGTTGGGTAAACAATTCTTTGAACTTCAGGGCGAGAGTGAGCATAAGTAAATACCATAGGAGCATTAGCATCAATGATATATTGAACTGATTGAGACATAGTAGAAGACATCGTGAGCGTGAGTGAGAGTTAAAAAAGAGTTTTTGTTTTATCTAAACAACAAGATGAAATAAAGGTGAAAATAAAAATAAAAAATCATTTAGATTTTTATTTTTAAAATTTTTTTCTCATTCAAAGTAAACCCTTAAAATGTGATAAAGGACCCATCGCATCTTTGATGCTCGGAACCCCTACGGGGTGATAGGGTCCTTTTTAACGAAGTTCCGCCCTCTATTTATACTCACTAAAGACCTAAAGTCTTTGACTTACCAAGAGTATAAATAGAGGGCGGAACACCGAGAGCAAATAAGAAAATAAAAACTTACCTATCTTTTGAACTGAACATAACCATTTAATCAAATTTAGATTTATATAACTCATATTCATCTTCAAGTTCAGAACGAATAAGAACTCCATCTAATCTAAACTCTTTATGTTTACCATCTTCTAAACCTAATAAGATATTGTCATTTATAGAAATAGGAGTAACGACCCTGTCTTTCTCAGGATTTGAATAGGTGTAATGAAAGAGTATTTCTTCTTCATTTTTAATACATTCTTTAATATAAGAATTATCTAAATAATAGTAGGACACGAATTTCCAAGCATCGTCATAAACTGCTTTACAAACTAATTTTTCTTGTATATAATACCATAATTTATGATATTGGGTTTCATCATCATATTCGGTGGTTTTAACGACAACGATTTTAAAATTTTCATTTGAAGGTATAGTTGAAGACATCGTGAGAGTGAGCGTGAGTTTTTGTTTTATCTAAACAACAAGATGAAATAAAGGTGAAAATTATTTTATTTTTTCATTTAAATTTTAACGAAGTTCCGCCCTATACTCACAGCTGACTTACCAACAGAGTGAGTATAGGGCGGAACGCCGAGTGAAAAAGAAAAAAAATTATAAATATTGAGCTATAATATACTTACGAACATCATCACATATAGGAGTGTATTTTTCAACTGCTTTTACCCTCAATTTCTTGAGGTTGTTTTCACGGTATGCTTCAATATCACGTTTTTTTACCTTAGAAACAGATTCGACAATTACTTTAGCATTTAAAATATCATTCCAATATGCTCCTTTAGAAAGATAAATCTTTGTTAAATTAACAGTTACATCGATATATAAATCCATTCTTTGAATGTTTTTAAGATGTTCTTTAGTTGGCTTTGATTTCATACCTTCAATCATAGTCTGTTTAAAAAAACAATATTTTGTATCTTCATCAACACTGTCATCAAAGAATGTTGAAATTACAGTGTTATAAGTTTCTTCAGTCCAATTACAAACATATTTTGCTCGGTTAATTAAGGCGAGAGTTTCTTTTGTAAAATCAAGACCTTTGAATAAACGCCAAGCATTGCTTTGAGAAAAAATATCATACTCAGGAGAAAATATTTTTTGAAGCGCAGCTTCTCTCTTTTCTTCAATTGTTGGTTCTTCTCTGACACCACAAAAACCATTATAATGGTCTCTATGGATATGACAAAAGTGAGTTTCACTCTTGATTTTGCAGACTTTTCCAGACTTGGTAATAGCTTTACACATTTTTTCTTTTTAATCTAAAAGATAAGATGATTTCCCCGTTAAAATTATTTTTATTTTTCAATTAAATTTTACCTTTACATAACGTGGTTCTGCCCTCTGTTTATACTCACTCCGATACGGAGGACCCTTGGTCCGACACTCAGTTTTCGCTATGACACTCCGACACTCAGTTTTCACTCTGATACTCTGTTTTCACTCCGACACTCTGTTTTCACTCTGACACGGAGTACCCTGGGTCCTCCACTCACTTTCCGCTCTGACACGGAGGACCCTGGGTACTCCACTCACTTTCCGCTCATACTTTAAGACACCAAAAAAATTAAAATAAATGGAATTCCGCCCTCTATTTACACTCACTTACCAAGAGCATAAATAGAGGGCGGAACGCCGAAAAGAAAATAAAAAATTATGAGCCAAAATCAAAGTCAAATAAAATACAATTTTCAGAGGTTATTTTGACATCATCGTCATTAATAATTTGGTTGACTTTTTCCAAGTCTTCTTCTGAAGGGATAATTGCCTCATTATACATAGTATACCATCTATCGTATGGATTACCTCTAATTTGAAGATATTCGCTGACATATTCCTTGAGTGTAAATCCCTCAGGAAAATATTTAACATATTTATTTTTTTCAAAATTAAAAGCACAAGTTATGGTTGTATTCATATTCCACTTTCCCATATAATTTTTTGCATTTACTGAGCGAGCATCAGTGTTGTGTCTGAAACCTTCGATACCAATTGCCATTTTTTTATGAATTTTCATATTGAAAAAAGCCTCAGAAACTTTGATATTATTTTCATTTCTGCTATAAAATGGGTTGCTGTCTTTAGTTTCTTTTATAACTGCGGTTCTTATGAAGGAACTTAAAGCTTTAATCAATTCTTTCTCTTCAATTGACGCAGGCTTGAACCATAACAATGGTTGTCTAACACCTTTAAAAGCTAAGTCAGAATCAACTTCTTCTAATAATGCGTGTTCAAAATACCAAGCTGTTTTCTCCTTGTTTAAATAGACACAGCTTTCAATAATGTGATTAAAAAAATTGAAAAACTTACACAAAAATTTTTGACTATAAGAATAGTCTGCATAACCTAAAATCATATTTCCAATGTTCTTAACATCCATCAAATCAACATCAATGGATTGTTCAACTGGTTCAACATAAGAAGACATTAAAGAAGACATCGTGAGTGAGCGTGAGCAAAAAATAATTTGTTTTATCTAAACAACAAGATGAAATAAGGGTAAAAATGCCTGAGAAAAATCATTTAAATTTTTAAAGCACTCTATAAGGCAAAATAAGGCTTTAGCTCGCTTGAAAAATATCAGGCTAAAGCCTATTTGGGCAAGGCTATATCTAGATAAAGCAGGCTAAAAGGACCCTTTATCTGGATATATCTAGATAAAACCGGCTATATCCGGATAAAGTAGGCTAAAAAGACCCTTTATCTGGATATATCTAGATAAAACCGGCTATATCCGGATAAAGTAGGCTAAAAAGACCCTTTATCTAGATATATCCAGATAAACCAGGTTAGACCAGGCTTTATCCAGATATAACCAATCTAAAGCTCGATTTAGCCTTATAAAATAGGCTTTATTCAGGATAAATCCAGGTTTAAATTGACCTGAACCTATTTTATTTTTTTGACTTAGCGATTTTTTTTTGAAAAAAATTCTGCCTTTATTTTTACCTGAAAAAATTTAAATGATTTTTTATTTTTATTTTTACCCTTATTTCATCTTGTTGTTTAGATAAAACAAATAATTATTTTATACTCTCACTCACGCTCGCAAAATGTCTTCTATTAAATTCACCCCATTCGCTAATGCTTTAAAAGCTGCTGTTTCCAAAATCAATTCTATCGTCTCTGATATGGATGAAAAAGTTGATACTTTCGCAGACCAAGTCATTGAAGTCTTTGTTGACTATGAAGAAAATCTCTTCAGAAATGATAAAGATAAAGCTGATATTAAGCAAAAAATTGTCAGTCTCTTTGAAATGTTCCAACCTGAAAAGAGAGCTGCTTCCGTCTCTGGTTATAACATCTTCTGTAAAGAACAAAGAGAAGCTGTCAAAGCTAAAAATCCTGAGCTTTCTGCCTCTGCTATCCTCGGTGCTTTAGGTGCTGAATGGAAGGCCCTTGAAAAAGATGAAAAAGAAGAATGGAATGCAAAGGCTAAATTAGCAAATCCAATGTCCGCTGAAGAAAAATCCGCTAAGAGATCTGCCTCAAGAAAACCAGCTGAAAAGAAAGAAAAGGTAAAGTGTGCTTATGATAACTGTGAAAAATGCCCAAAGGAACCAAAAGAACATACTGACGGTAAGGTTTACTGTGCTAAGCACTTAGATAAGGTCATCCTCGCTGAGGCAAAAACCCCTAAGACAAGCCCAAAGACTGAGGCAAAACCTGAGCCAAAATCAACCAAAAAATCTGTCTCTAAGAAGACCGAAGAGAAAGTTGAAAAGAAAACTGAGGTCTCCGCAAAGGAAAAATTAGAAAAAAAATTGGCTGAAGCAAATGAAAAACTTAAGGCAAAAACCGATGCTGTCTCTTCTCCTAAGCCAATTACCGTCTCTCCAAAGACTGCAGCAAAACCAGCAACCACCATCAAAAAAACAACTTTTGACTTCACCTCTGACGCAAAACCAATCGGTGAAAATCCTGATTTCTGGGCAACAAAAAGAGTTAATTTAAATAAAAATGCTGAAGGTAAAAGATGGAGATATCACGCAACTACCGGTCTCTGTTTTGAAGACAATGATGACTTCACCTTAGCTGCTACTTATGTTGACGGTGCTGTTGCTTGGTTAGATGCAATCCCTGAAGAAGTTAAAGAATGGGCAAAAAATTCTGGCTGCGAAGTCCCTGAAGATGAAAATATGGATATTGAATTAGATGGTGAATTCTCCGATGATGAATAAGCGAAACGCTCAGTGACGTTCAAGGTAAGTGACAAGTAAGTGATAGGTAAGTATTTTATTTTTTATTCTGTGTTCCGCCCTCTATTTATGCTCTGGTAAGTGAGTATAAATAGAGGGCGGAATTCCATTTACTTAATTATTTTTCATTGACTTAATTTTGAGGTAAAAACTAAATGAAAAATAAAAATTATTTTAACGGTGAAATCATCTTGTTGTTTAGATAAAACAAATACTTTTTTCGCTCACTCACGATGTCCTCTAATAACGCTTCATTCGTTTTAAACACTCTCTCATTCGCTAAGATTTTCTCATTATCTTACTTGAAAGATAAGACAAAGAAATTCAAGGAAACTCTTTTGTCAGTTAAAATTGACCTTCAACAATGTGGTATTATTATCAACAAAGTTGACCCTGCTTCCGTCAAGAAATGCTCTAATCTCTTAGGTAAGGCTATCGCAAAGCTTGAAAGTTTAGAAGAAAAAAAATTGAAAGATATGGTTGAAGTTTTGATTAAAATTCTCAAGTCATTTGAGACCAAAAAATTCTCCTTCAGAATTAGCTCTTTGGTCAAGGATATCACCTTAGATAAATCATTCGACCAACTTTCCAAATATGAAGAAATCTCCGACAGCTCTGATGATAGCTTATCTGAAGACAGCTCATCTGATGATAGCTCAAGTGATGATAGCTCAAGTGATGATAGCTCAAGTGATGATAGCTCAAGTGATGATAGCTCAAGTGATGATAGCTCAAGTGACGACAGCTCATCTGATGATAGCTCTGACGATAGCTCATCTGACAGTGAGGATGATAAGAAAAAAAGAAAAAAGTCAACTAAGGGTAAGTCAACCAAGAAAGCTCGTTTAGATATAAAGACCCTCGAAAGATATGCAAAAATTATTTCTGCTGATCCTAAAAAATATGGGAAGTTACTTAAGACCGATAAAAAGGATGAAAAAAAAGCTGATAAAAAGACTGATAAAAAGACTGATAAAAAGACTGATAAGAAGGTGAAGTTTGAAACTATTGTGCTTGACGAATAATTTATTTTTATTTTTTCATATCGGTTGGCCCTCTGTTTATGCTCTATCATCGAGAGTTATAAACAGAGGGCCAACCCTCGTTATTATAAAAAAAATTAATTGAAAAATAAAAATTATTTTAACCTTTATTTCATCTTGTTGTTTAGATAAAACAAAAAATACTCACACACACGATGTTTACATTTTGGAGAATTACCCCTACTCACCACAAAGACATGAAGTTTGATATATATTCAAGCTCTTCATCAGGTCTTAATCTTTTTATTCATAAAGAGACTGGAATTTTAGTTTGTTTTGAAGATGATGTTGCGTATTTTCAAGGAATAGTTTATAATGAGCGTCCTTATACTGAGGAAGAATTGGAAAAAATTAAGGATTGGGTTAGCGCAACTGGTATTAGATTTAGTTTTTACCGTTATAAAGTATATGAAGATGTTTTAAGAAATGCAAGAATTCAAGCTGCTTTTGAAGAACCATTACCAACAATTGACGAAAGCGACGATGAAGATGACGGTATGGTAGGTTAATTTATTTTTTATTTTTTACCGGTGCCTTGGGTCCGGATATATCGGCTTCCGCCCTCTGTTTATGCTCTGTTATCGAGAGTGTAAATGGAGGGCGGAAGTTAATTGATTTTTAAAAATTATTTTTAGCCTTTAATTATCACTCTCTTCTGCCTTAAATGAATAAGTATAAAGGATTTAAAACTCTTAATCGTGCTGTATCTAAAGCTATCGATGTTCCTCTTATGGATATTAAAAACATTGCTAATATGGTGATGCATTATTATCCAGATCCATATTATGTCTATTGTTTAGACACTATTTTTTATGATGATGATGATCCAGATGCTTTCTCTGGTATTAAAACTAAAATTTATTTTTTAGTTTCCGGTGAGGAAGAAGCCTGGGAATTATATAATAAATATTATGATGAAAGCGCGCACTTAATAAATAGTGCTCTTCCTTGGAGCTCTTTTACAAGATTAGACAAAGATGAATTTATTGATAATTTATATATATATAAAGATAAGTATTATATTGCAAAAAAGGGTAAAATTATTACTGTAGATGTGTCAGTTCAAGATTATGTTGGAGAAGATGACGAAGAATATGATGAAGATGCTTGGTTTGATGTAACTGTATATAAATATAAAAATAATCAAGATAAGATTATCCCTTACTAATTTAATTTTTTTTTATACCGGCTTCCGCCCTCTGTTTATGCTCTATCATCGAGAGTGTAAATGGAGGGCGGAAGTTACTTTCTCACCCCGAAGGGGTTCAGTTTTCCTTCAGAAAACTAAATGAAAAATAAAAATTATTTTACCCTTGAAAGTATCATTCAAAATGGCCAACCCTAATTATCCTGTCTTAACTCGTGAACAAAAGCGTAGAAAGCAAGCTATTCGAAACTGGAAACGCTCTCAAAAACAGCTCGTAGAATATTGCTGTAAAGCTCAAGAATGTCATAAAATTTTAAATGTTTATGCTGAGGAATTTATCCCTGAGTGTGATACTCCAAGTTTTGATACTAAACCTATCTGCGATTTCTTATTTAAAGACGACGACAAATACTGGGACGATTTAGACGCAAATAGATTAATCTCAGAAAGTGTCGCTGAATTTTGCCTTGCTTAATTATGCGAGGTAAAAGAGACGGTGGGTCTCATTATTTTTACGGTCTCCTTAGAGACCATAAAAATTATCGCTCCTTTGGAGCTGTTTTCCGAAGGAAAACGGAGCAATCTTCGATTGCGGTTCAGTTTCTCACCATTTCAGGGTTCCGTTTTGCTTCGCAAAACTAATTGAAAAATAAAATTTATTTTATACCTTCAAATATCATTGTAAAATGAAAAAATTGATTAATATTATCTCTAAAGCCATCGATTGTCCTCTTATGGATACTCACAATATTCCCCTCGAAATAGCTGACTATTTAGTTCACTCTATTTTCTACTTACAATATGAAGTTGAAATATGTGAGTATAGAAAAGAAACAACAACAGGCTGTTTCTTAGCTACAAGCAAAGAACACGCTTGGGAATTATATGAAGAACATTCAAACAATTTTAATATTGAATATATGCTTGAAAAAGATGAATTCTTGAAAAATTTAGGAGAATATTCTTATGGAACTTACCTCACAACTCAAGGATGTATTAGACATTTGAAAGTTGAATGGTATGATGAACAAGACGATTTCTTGTGTGTTGAATACGAATATAAAAAACCCACAAGAAATGTGAATAGAAAACAAATTGTCCAAAGCTTCAAACCTTTGAACATTTGGTATCCTCATATGATTGACGTTATGATGGATGGTGTTGAATATAAACCTCCTACCATCTTAAGACGCGTTTAGGTCGACGACTGATGCTTAATTTACCCTTTTAAAAAAAAATAAAAATTACAGTCCTTGTTGGGACTTTAATTTTAAACCCCTCGGGTAAAATCTAATTGATTTTTATTTTTTAATTTCACCCCTTTTTTTATCTATTAATTAGAATGTCTGTCGTTATCGAAGAAGAGATTATTTATCCAACCTTTGTGCCAAAGTGCAAATATGAACCTATGAAACATCAAAAATCTGCCCTTAAATTTATGCGTGACCGTGAAAACGATTACGATTTAAGAGGGGGAATTATCGCCCTTGATATGGGTCTTGGTAAGACCTTTACATCATTATATCACTCTATGATGTGTGAGGAACCAAAACAAACTCTTATTATTTGCCCTAAAACTGCCCTTTATACCTGGGTGAATGAAATCAAAAAATTTTACGGAAATTCCATCAGCTATTTTGTCTTTAGAAAAGATGAGAACAGAGTATCGACTATCACCAAGGAAGAACTCTCAAGATACAATATCATTTTGACCAATTATGAATATGTTAGAAATATGGCTAAGGATAGAAATGTTTTTAACAAGGTGTGTTTGAGGGATTTTCAAGGTCGTGTTTTTGGTGCTAATTCTCCTGATAGACCTGTCCTTAGAGATGATAAGGGTGAGGGATTATTATTTAGCATTTGTTGGCCTCGTATCATTGCTGATGAAAGTCATAATTTTTCCAATTACAAAACCTCCTTGTGGAGAGCTATGATAGCATTGTGTGGTGAGGTAAAGTTTTGTTTATCAGGAACACCAATCAAAAACTCATCTCAAGATTTATATGCTCAGTATAAATTTATCGGGTATTATGAGCCAGAATTTAATGTGAAAAACTTTCATAAGTTAGAACTGAGTAAGTTTATCCATCATTCTGATTATAAAAAAGCAGGGATTGTTTTACCTGAAGCAAATCATATTAGAGTAGCTTGTGAGCTTGAGAATGAGCAAGCCGATATATATGAGATGTTTTTAAAGAGGGCAAATCAAGAGTATAATAACTTTACAATTGGTGGGACATCTTTTGCAGCTATTTTTACCTTGTTTTTAAGATTGAGACAAATTTGTATTGCTCCTTATACAATTATACCTGATGAGAAGAAGGTTAATACAAAGGAATATCTTGAAGCACAAGAACAGTTAGATTATATGACAGGGGGAATGGCATCCTGGATTAATGACAAGGAAGGAACAGCTGGCCTTAAGGCATCAAAGATTGAAAAAATTGCAGAAATTGTAAAGAGTGTTCCTAAAGGTGAGAAGATTGTTATTTTTACTATGTTTAAGCGTGTGATTGATTTAGTGCAAGAAAAGCTCTTAAAAATGGAAGGTTTTGATAAAAAAATTGTGTGTATTGATGGTAGTGTTACAGGTAAAAAAAGAGACGAATGTATTACCGCTTTTAAGGAGCGTGATTATGATGTTATGATTGTGTCATACAAAATTGGTGCAGAAAGTTTGAACTTAACTGAAGCTCGTCATGTTATTTTAACAGAAAGTTGGTGGAATAGTGCTGTCATAGAGCAATCTAAGGGTCGTATCTACAGAATAGGTCAAACAAAGTCTGTTAATATTTACGAGTTATATGTCCCTAACGATGACCGTATTAAAAGTATTGAGGTCGCGATGGGGGAGATTTGTGACAGAAAGAAAAATATTGCTGACCAGTATATGACAACAGGTAAGTGTGAGACTTCGTCTTTAGATGCTAAGACTATGGGTGAAATTTTAAGAATAGCAAACAAGAGTGATAAATAGAGGTAA
>Ga0214921_10006681_pt1 | contig 15658 bp, 7 predicted proteins | sample LL1505_MetaG_FD_177992 | JGI IMG/M metagenome (GOLD analysis project Ga0214921, IMG submission 177992) | Freshwater microbial communities from Lake Lanier, Atlanta, Georgia, United States - LL-1505 | ecosystem: Environmental > Aquatic > Freshwater > Lake | place: USA: Georgia | collected 2015-05-28
CGTGCTGTACAGAACAATAAATTTCTACCATCACAGATTGCTGGATTACAGTTGTGGCTCGATGCAGCAGATTCATCAACATTTACATATAGTTCAGGTTCAAATATAAGTACGTGGATTGATAAAAGTCCAGGTGCAAATAACCTGACCACTCTAACAGGTACACCAACCTATACAACAGATGGCAATCTGAAGATTGTCAATTTTAAATCAGGTGATTTACTACAATCTGCATTTACATTTACAATTACAACCTCTTCCGCTTTTTTTGTAGTGGCAAAACTTACAAGCACAAGCACAAGTTATCCTATGGTTCTTGCACTTCCAGATAATAATAGTGGTGATTACTCAATTCGCTATTCAGGTTCTGTTGTTAATTATGGTAATTCAGATGATATTGGAAATGGAAACTATTTTACGAATGGTGCGCCGAATGCAAATGCGTCCTTTTTAAATTTATATGTTATTATTGATACAACAACGGCGACACGAAATGCATCTTCGCGCATTTCAATCTCTGGAAGTTTTAATTCTCGGTTTTTTATTGGTAATGTTGCAGAGGTTCTTGTCTATCCTGGTGGAGTAAACTCTACACAACGTTCACAGATACAAGGATATCTCGGCTGGAAATGGAAGCTCAAACCCCAATTTCCTTCAGATCATCCGTTTTTCTTGATTCCGCCTCTTCCCATCCCTTAATAGATGTCCTCAGCCCAGGGGCAAAAACTCACTGTCTTCAGACCACCGCAAGTTAGCGGCCTCGTCGCATGGTTTGACGCAAGTGATCCCTCAAGTGTTCAAGGAAATCCTGTGACACAATGGACAGATAAATCAGGCCTCAGCAACTCAGCCACGGCAATAACAGGTCCCACTTATACACGAGACCCGCAAGGTCGTCCCTGTATGTCCTTTACGGGCACACAGTGGCTTGAATCGCCCGCAACTGTGCCAGGCACGACTCATTCACTGATCGCCGTTCACGCACCGACCTACACAAACGGCTCGAATGGCTCAGGTGGCACCTATGGTGGTAATTCAAGTCTCTTCCGATTTCAGACAGGAGCAAATTATGTAGTATTTCCATATTATGCAAATGGGCCCCGTGGCTATATCACAAGTTATGGACTCGGCTCAGGTGATTCAACTCTAGTAGAAAACTCGGTCGCCGGTACAGCAAGCATTATAAATGCGAATATTGCTGGAAGTTCTCAAATTATCTACAAAAATGGCACACAACAGTCAAGTCAGACAACGAACCTCACGTCGGGTACATCGCCTACTTTGACAATTGGTCGCTATACTCCTGGTCTCTTTGAATACTATGAAGGCTTTGTCTACGAGATGATTGTCTATTCAGCGTCGCTCACTACCACTCAACGTCAAAACATTGAAGGATACTTAGGATGGAAATGGGGTCTTCAAGCGTCTCTTTCCAATGCACATCCGTATTTAACTGTGAATCCTGAAACACCCGTCTATCCACTCTATCCGTTTACCGTACCGAATCTTGGCACTGCGACCCCGATTTTTACGCCTAGGCAAGTGCCTGGCTGCGCCGTGTGGCTTGATGGAGCCGACCAGAGTTCAATGTCCTTCTCCTCAAGTTCGAATCTCACTCAGTGGCGTGATAAATCAGGCAACGCCTATAATGCAACGGCATCAGGAAGTCCAGGTCTCATTGGCTTTGGCACTGTAAATCCAGGTGGTGTCTATTTCAATGGTTCAAGTGCCTATTTATCAAATATCGCCTGTCCAATCAATCTTTCTCGGCGCGCCATTTTTATTGTAATGTCTGAAGTTGTGCACGGAAATTATACGGGAATTGTCTGTTTTATTCCAAATCCGACGACAGGTTCAGATTATCAGACAACAACTGGAATGAGTATTGAAACAACAAATGGTCTTCGCTTCTATGCGAATAGTGGAGGATATAATTCAGATATGGGAAATATAACACTTCTTCAAAAGAGTATATATTTTGACAGTATGACTGCTACACAAGGTGGAAGTTTTTTGAATGGAACAAATACATCAAATAATGTAGCCAATTTTACACAAGGAACTTGTGCAGGTTTTACCATTGGGGCGCGTTGGGGAAATGGGGTCAGTAGTTATACAAACAGCATTATAAACGAGATAATCGTTTACAGTAATGCAATTACAACCACACAACGTCAGGCCGTTGAGGCGTATTTATCAGTAAAATGGGGAACAGGCGCCCTTCTTGCATCGTCGAATATCTATAATCAAAGAACTCTAAATTCATTTGGACTTGCTTCTGCTGTACCTATCCCAGTGAGGCGACCTGCTCAGAATGCAAAATGGCTTCCGACACAGATTTCATCTCTACAATTGTGGCTTGATGCTGCAGATGTGAATAGTATGACATTGTCAGGAAGTAGTCTGACACAGTGGAATGATAAATCAGGCTCTGGAAATCACGTACTCAACTCTTATATTACAGGGACCTTAACTTATAGCGGAACCTCGAACACGATTTCAACAAGTGGCACGTCTAATTATTTCTATGCACCCGTAACAACACAGAGGGCAACCTATACAAATTTTCAAGTGTTTATAGTCTATACATGGCTTACTAGCAGTGCAGGTACAAATCAAGCCCTATGGGGCGGTGATGCAGGTGGCTGGAATCGTTTGCAACTCTTATCATTTCCAGGACTTTCAAGTGGTGCCGATTCATTTGCTCTCTCATGGGGTAACCAAGGTAGTGGGTTTGCGAATCCTCCAAATGGTATTCTCTACACTGGACTCAATACCGCATCGCAACTTATCTATCATGCGAGTTATAATGGATTTACAACAAATGGTTCTGCTCTCTATATAAATGGTGTTAATCAAGGATCGTTTACAGATAGTGCATCTGTTGGTAGTCCAAATCCAGTTTTAACAAATACCTGGTTTTCTGCAATTGGGCCTGCGAGTGGTGGAGCCTATCCAGCACAGGTGACATTTAACGAAATACTTATTTATACAACTACACTGACAGATAGAGAGCGCCAAAATGTTGAAGGCTACTTTGCTTGGAAATGGCGAATGGTAGCGTCCCTACCTGCGAATCATCCATTCAAACTATTTCCGCCTCCTCCTCAGTAGAATGGCAACAGGGGCCACGTTTCAAAATATATTTTTTTCATTTGTCAGTCCATCTGCAATTCCAGGATGTGTGTTGTGGTTAGACGGGGCTGACCCAGCGGGTACAGGTGTAGCACCATCAAATGGGGCCAGTGTGACTACATGGGTTGATAAATCTGGAAGTGGTAATAGTGGAACAGGTGGAACCGCCCCTTCTTATAATTCATCAGGCATCAATAGTAAGGGTGTTGTTTCATTTAATGGATCGACTGCTTATTTAAACTCACAAGATCTTTATTCAAATCGTTCATTCTCCATCTTTATGATTATAAGACGCCAAGGATCTATGCCAGGATTTACAGGTCTCTTATGTGGTTCCTCTGCAAGTCCCAATCAGAATATGACATTTGCATTCAGAAATAATACTGATATAACATTGGGGTTTTATTATAATGATTTGGATTATGCATCCTTTCCAGATTATACTGGAAATACTTCAACAGAGCCGGCATATATTATAGAAGGCACTTATACACCAGGCGCACGTGTCTTATATTTGAATGGAATCCAAGTGGCATCGGATGCGAACTCAACAAATCTAGGAAGTGATCCTGGTCCTGTAATAGGCGGCTATTCTGGTCAACGTTTTAATGGATTTATTGGAGATATAGTGATTCTAAATGGAATACCTGATTCCACATCAAGACAACAAGTTGAAGGTTATCTCGCATGGAAATGGGGTCTTCAGGCAACTCTACCTGCAAATCATCCCTACAAAAATGGCGCGGCTCCTACATTCAATACATCGCAAATCACAACTATTCCCTTGACCATACAGAAAAATAGGAATTTTGTTCCTACACAGACATCAGGGCTCGGACTTTGGCTAGATGCAGCAGATTCAAGCACAATAACCATTTCTACAGGTGTTAGTCAATTAAATGATAAATCAACAAATGCTTATAATTTAACGCAAGGTACTACAGGACTACAACCCTCTTATTCAGGAAATCTTATTACATTTTCAAGTAATAAATATCTAAATATTCCACAAGCCGCAATAAATAATACGGCAACCTATTCACTTTTCCTGATATTTAATCCAATTGCATCTACAAACTGGATTTTACAAAAACAATATAATGGAGTCAGTTCCAGAACTATGTTATCGATGACGCGATATTGGCAGAATAATACAGGAACGACTAACTATGTATATTGGACTTCGTGGGCTAATAGTGGTGCAATCGCTAACTCAGCAACGGCTCTTTCAACAAGTACGCTTCAATTAATTGAAGTCGTATATGATGGGTCAACATTAACAATGTATAGAAATGGAACTGTCTTATCTACAACGTCCTCGGCATCCTATGGAATAGGAAATGAGACTAATGCAACAAACTTTACAATTGGATCTTGGATAGCAGATGGAAGTATAATAGATAGTGGTACTACAAATTTCCAATTTGGAGAACTTATTTTTTATACTACATCTCTTAGTGCTGCACAGCGCCAACAAATTGAAGGCTATCTCGCATGGAAATGGGGTCTTCAGGCAAATCTACCTCCAGGAAATCCGTATCTTAACAATAATGCTATTTTCTACAACCCTTTTCCAAGCACAACTCCTGCACAGACACAGTCTATAAGTTCTATCTTCAAACCTACGAACTATGCAGGCTGTCAACTGTGGCTCGATGCATTTGATCCTTTTGGAAATGGATCAAGACAGAAGAATTCATTGACGCTGACGCGATGGGTGGATAAATCGACGAACGCCCGTCATGCGAATATGTTTAATGGCTCTTCCATTTCCTATTCGCCGACCGCCTTTAATAACAAACCCGCGCTTCTCTTCACGCAGACACAGAATATGAGTTCTGCTGCAGTAGCAGGCACTTTCCCCAGCGCCTTCACCTTTTTCATAATTTATCAGAGAACGGGTGGAGGTACATATGATACCTTAGTAAATCGTAGTCTTGTTAATATCGCAGGTCCTATTGACCTTTTTACGATTGTATCAAGTGGAAACTTTGCTCGTGGGGTTGGTAATGGAACGGCATATTCAGCCTATAATACAACCTCTGGATCCAATTTTACAAATGTGACAACACCGAGTCTCTATTATGCAAATGCAACGCCGGCAAATGGTCTTCTAGATGCCTTTAATTTTGCCACGCCTTCTGATTCGAGCTCTGGTACATTGACTGGGGTTTATTATGGCGATACTGGAACAGCAATCTATATTGGAACACGTGCAGATTCGGCAACTACTTTGACGGCATCTGTGTCTGAAGTGATTGTCTATAGTACCACGCCAACGGCCCCACAACGTCAGCAAATCGAAGGCTATCTCGCCTGGAAATGGGGGCTTGTGGCGTCGCTGCCTGCGGGTCATCCATACAAGAATTATCCTCCGCCACCTCAGTAGAGATGTCAAGGGCATTTATCACGAAAATAAATGCTTTTACACCCTTGGCTGTACCAGGATGTGTACTATGGTTGGATGCCGCTGATACATCATCCATGATTATGAATGGCTCAACTGTGAGTCAATGGAATGATAAGTCTGGAAGAGGATTCAATATGACACAGCCCACTGCTGGAAACCAACCAACGCGTGCTGTAGGTGCAAATGGAAATACAATCCTTACATTTACACAATCATCCTCTACAGTTCTTTCAAATACATCATTTCCAGCATTAATAGGTTCAGGAAAGGCCACCTACTTCTTAGTTGAATATAATATGACTGCTCCAACAGGAAATCCAGGACCTTTTGGCTATTCAAGTGGTCCAAATTTTGCACTTATTATGCAATATAACCCAGGATTTACAGGCGGTCTACAGCCATTTCAATCTGGAGTTAGTTCATTCACATCGGCAACACCACGCCTCGATTATCTTTATAAGGCAAATGATGGAACAAATGTTATTGGATATATTAATGGTAATTTACAAACTGTTTCAGATACATCATCTGGAACATATTCAGGAACATTCTATGTAGGATTTGCTACAAATGGATATATTTCTGGAAATATATGTGACCTTATTATCTATACAACTGCATTATCAACATTAGAGCGACAGAAGGTTGAAGGATATCTTGCTCAAAAATGGGGATTTACTGCTTCTCTGCCACCAGGTCATCCAGGACTCACGCAGACTTTTTATACAGCAGGTAAAAACCCAGGCATAGCAGCGGTACCGTCCAATATAGTGACAGATGTTCCCTACACGAATTATTTTCCTTTGTCGATTGCTGGATGTACCATGTGGTTAGATGGGGCTGATTCTAGTAAAGTTCTTTTAAATGGTTCAACCGTTTCTCAATGGACGGATAAATCTGCGGCTGGAAATAATGCAACTCAGCCAACAGCAGGGAATCAGCCAAGTTATTCTGCTTCAGGAATTGTTTTTGCTGGAAATCAATGGTTAATAACACCTATTGATGTAAATCCTACTGCTGAATCTTTTTTTATTGTATTTAAAACTACAAATAATTTGGCTGAAATTTTTTCAGGTACTAATGGGAATGGTAGAGAAGTTCTAGTAGTAGGTGGTGTTATGTATCTAAGTAAATATGGAACAAACCCTGTAGGATTAACACCAAATGGAGGTTCAGTTTCTACAAATACTGTAACTTTGTTTGATTATCAATATACAACTTCCTTAGTAACGCTAAATCTAAATGGATTACAAACTGGTTCTGGAGCACCTCCTGTAACGTATAGTGGTACTGGAACATCATATATTGGTAGTTCAACTTATGCTCCAAATAATATGTATGGAACAATCTATGAAATTATTTATTATAATGTATCTTTAACAAGCAACCAGCGTCAATCAATAGAAGGCTACCTCGCATGGAAATGGGGCATTACTTTGACAAACACACATCCCTACTATTCTGCCGCACCCCTCTCATTCAACCGACCCACCCAAGTTGCTAGTATACCCTTACAATTACGTATTATTCCTGATCCATGGACGCCAGTACGACCTCTTTCATCAGGTGTATTACCCTGGCATTGGTTCAGAGGTGATGTAGGGATGACAACAACTGCATGGACTAATTTTGGAACATCAAAATCAAATGCATCCAATGTTGGAACAATTACTCTTGGAAATTATACGCAAGGCGGCTCACAGGCTGGAGGCACGAATAATACATGTACTGTATCCCCCTCAGGCTATTGGAGATGGCCAGGTGTATACCAAACAGGTTATCACGCTATTTTTGGTGTTTTCAAATTAAGTTCACTTACAACTGGGCAAACATGGACATGGAAGGGTAATTCAACTGCGGGTCGTGGATATACGCCACAGTACAGAATTACCAATACAAGTGGTGTCTTTTCAGATGATATTTTATCACAAAATGTATTCCTTCCTCTCAGTGGAGTAACAATCGATCCATCAACGCAGTTCTACACACACTCGCTTGTTTGGGGATCAACCGCTGCTGTAAGTCTTCTACAAGTTGGAACAAAAATTGCGTCTCCAAACGGTTGGACAACAGATAATGGCCTTGGTATCTATGATAATGAATATATAGGATTTGCGGTTGCTCCAGCGCAACCTGCGGGCGTCACAATGACTGTGTGTGAAATTCTTTTATATGCTACAAATCTTGGATATGGTGGACCTGTAGATTTGACCGCACAGGATGTCTTAGATGTCCAGAGTTATTTGGCTAGAAAATGGGGCGTCTAAGTAGATGTCGAATCAGCGTGCATTCATTAGCAGACAACCCACTTCAAACCAAGAAGTCTCTGTTCCCGCTGTAGGTCATACACCCATGACTGAACCTTCACCCACAGGATCTTCACTCTATAGTATTACGTATCAAGGAATACATGTGCCCGCGATTATAACAGAGACCCTACTTACGAATCTAGATCCTGACTCCTATACATCAGGTACAACATGGCCGGCTCTGGTGGGTAATAACTTTACAGTCACTGGAACACTTACAAAGACCTCGACTCCTGGCGGTTCAACTGCAATAGTGTACGATGGATCCTCTGCATATGCGCAGGATCTAACAGGTATTCCAGCGTCCACTGTCTATTCCTATACAGTGGATGTGTGGTTTTATGCTGCGGCGAATGCCACGGGTACTCTTATAGGTGAACTGGCGTCAGGTGGATGGGATACACCCTTACTTGAAATCGGTGAACCACGCAATACAATTGGTATGAATTTCTGGACAGGTGGCCCTGGATTTCGTGTAATTATTGGAGGCTATACTGCAAATACATGGACACATGCTGCATGTAGTTATGATACTGTTACACACTCCTTTGTAGGATATATAAATGGAGTTAATATTGCGGATACTCGCGCGACGAAATTATATCCCACTACAATTAATTTGACTGTAGGGTATTCACTCAATCAACAATTTACGGGGCAAATAGGTGTATTTAAATACTATAGTTCTGTATTAACGGATGCACAAGTCTATGAAAACTATATGGCACTTCGTCCACGCTATTTCTAAGCAGACTCTAGATGTCGCGCCCCTTTATGAGAAAATTAAATCCGTTTAAACCTAGTGATTATACCGGTTGTCAACTGTGGCTTGATGGGGCGGATCCGAACGGTACAGGCAGACAACCTGCCAGTGGAACAGTTCTTACATCATGGACGGATAAATCAGGAAGTGGTAATACTGTAACACTTCCTTCCTTAACATATTCACTAAATACTTACACAGGCTATCCAGGAGTTGTCTTCACTTCAGGTACTGCAAGTTCTCAATTGACGCTTACGCCCTTTGACTGTTTTTTTTCATCATCCTATACAAGTTCCCTTTTTCCTACATCATACCCTGGTCTTTTGGGACAAACTGCAGTTGTCATATTTGGAAACTACTGGCAATCTGCCAACTTTATGGCAAATGGTGGAGGATTTAATACAAATGGACTAAATACTTACGGGAATTATGTCGCTGATGCTCGAAATATGACAGTTTCTGATGTATATTCACTTCCTTCATCTACATTTGCATTACGTGTTGGATCTGGAGATCAGTATCCTAATAATTCATGGCTTGGTCATATATATGAAGTTATTGTCTTTAGCAACGCATTAAATACGAGACAGCGACAACAGGTTGAAGGGTATTTGTGCCAGAAGTGGGGAACAGTCTCCTATCTACCCGCGGGCCATCCTGGTCGAACAGCCGTGATTTATCCGCACAATCTACAACTCTATAGTCTTACTACCGGCCAACCAACTTTAAAACCGTATATTCGCTCGTCAAGGGTTTCTTTAGTTACATTAGGATTACTCTTTCATTTAGATGCTGGAAATCCTACATCCTATCCTGGCTCAGGTTCGACATGGACGGACTTAGCAGGTTCAGGTTTAACAACAACACTTTACAATTCACCTACCTATTCATCCGCTAATGGAGGATATCTTGCTTTTGTTCCAGGCAGTAGTCAATATGGCCAAACATCCGCATCTCTTACTTCTCTGTCAGTATGGTCCGTTGAAGTATGGCATTACTATAATAATACAAATAATGGAGCATGGCCTGCTATTGTAACCGAAGTATTTTCTAATCCATATGTCAACTTTGCTCTTGGAGCAATGACTGCTGCTACTAATAATGTTTTAGAAGTAGGTTATCACAATAATGGTTGGTACACTACATCAACAACGTATACACTACCTTCTGTTGGTTGGTATCATATAGTAGGAACCTATGATGGAACAAATCTGAAACTCTATATTAATAATGTATTAACACAAACAGCAGCATCATCAACTGCATCTGCCTCAAGCAGTGCAGGCATTCGTTTTATGCGTCGCTGGGATAGTGGTGACTATTGGGGTGGATATCTTGCTATTGTTCGCATTTATAACAGAGCCCTTTCAGCGACCGAAATAAATACAAATTATCAGGTAAGTAAGGCGCGCTTTGGTCTTTCTTAAAATTAATCATTCTCCAAGACTAGATGTCGCGCGCCTTCATGATTAAACAGGCCCCCTTCAAACCTACGGATATCGGCGGATGTAAAGCCTGGTTTGATGCGTATGATGCTTCGTATACAACGACAGGAAACACTGTAACAGCATGGACAAATAAGTCAGGAAATGCGAATGCATCCACGGGTGCTGGCACGGTTAATATTAATCAAGCAACTCTGAATGGAAAATCATCTGTGCGATTTGCAGCAGGAACAAATTATTTGAATATAGGGTCCATTAGTTATTCAACATCGTATAGAAATCAGTTTTTTGTTGTAACGGTAGGTGCTTCTGGGTCTTTTTATTGGTATTTAAATTGTAATGATACAATCTGTGGACAATGTTATTCATGGAACAATAGTGATATTGAAATAAATAGGTCTGGATTGAATGGAATAGTTACAAATAACCCTACTGGATTTTTTAGTTCAACCAGTTTTGTGAGTATCTGTACATCATCGGGTGGAAATACAGGAATTTGGGTGAATGGTTCTAATCAAACACTATCGGTTAACAATGTTGGAACTGGAGGGTTTTTTTCAACAGGAACCGCCACTGGTATAACACTTGGAGGTCAAAATGGATTTACAACAGGCAATTTAGATATGTATGAACTCTTACAATATGATGGTGATCTCACCACCCCCCAACGCCAACAAATTGAATCATACCTCGCCCAGAAATGGGGCCTGCGCCAACAACTTCCCCAAGGCCATCCAGGCACGCAAGGGATTGTCTATCCATCACAGCCGATTCCAACGGCGATTTATTGGAGATATCAAAATATATTTCTACCTACAAGTATTAACAATTTAGTCTTATGGTTGGATGCAGCAGATACTTCATCAGCATCGATGATTCTAAGTGGAAGTAATGTAACCACTTGGAAAGATAAGTCAGGGACTGGAAATAATGCCACCGCAAATACAGGTACAGTTACAACAAACTCTACACAAATAAATGGTCTTAATACGATACGATTTGCTACAAGTTCTTTTCTAAATATTGCTTCATTTGCGATGACCACAAATATTTCAGTATTTGCTGTTCTTAGAGGAGTTGCAGCACAAGGCACTGGACCTAAAGGATATTTCTTCCTAGGAAATGGTGCTCAGCCGAGTTTTTTTGTATACACATTACCTTCTCAGTATGGTAATATATCAGGTCCGTTTTCTGGATGGGTGGCAAGTACTGGTGAAACAAATTGGTATATGCCATCGAGTGATTATTTTTTAAATAATCCAGGTTTCATATACACAGATAATAGTACTTCATATGTAAATGGTTCACAATTAACTTTTAATCCTAATCGGGCTTCAGTACCAAATACTGTAACCGCAGGTACATATAGTATTCAAGTTGGTGGTAGAGGAGCAGGAGACACAATTGATTTTGATTTTGCAGAATGTATCTTTTATAATAGAACTATTACTACAATTGAACGTCAACAAGTCGAAGGTTATCTTGCATGGAAATGGGGACTCCAGGCGAGTCTGCCGGCGAATCATCCTTACAAAAATTCATCACCGACCACTACAAATCCCGCAGGCATCAGCCGCCCAGCAAATGTATTGCCAATACCGCCGATTACTTGTACTCCTGTTTCAAAAATAAGAACACTTGTAACACAAATATTTAGTTATACTGGTTCACTTCAAACCTATTCAGTTCCAGCGGGTGTAACAAGTGTTGTGCTCTATATGTGGGGTGCTGGAGGTGGTACTTCGCAGTCTGTTGGTGGATTTGTAAACTATAGTGGTGGCGCAGGTGCCATGGTACAGGGAGTCTATCCTGTAACACCGGCCTCAACACTCTATGTTGTTGTGGGTAAAGGAGGTGTCACAAATCAATCGGCACAAACTGACGCACAAGGAGGTGGCGGTGCGGCGAATAGTGCTGGTGGTGGAGGTGGTCGGTCTGCTATTCAACTCACAGCAGGAGGTGCAGACGTTGTTGTCGCAGGTGGAGGCGGTGGCGGTGGATTATTGTATGCGAACAATAATGGTACAGGTGGTCCAGCGTATTTTAGTGGAAGTTCGCCAAATACACTCGCGGCGGTCACTGGCTATGGAGGAACTCAAACGGCAGGCGGAGCAGGAGGAGGAAATGGTGGTGGAGCAGGATCACTTAAATTTGGAGGTGCAGGAACAGGTCCAGGAGGAGGTGGTGGTGGTGGATATTATGGTGGTGGTGGAATGGGAAATGGAGATCAAGGATGGGACCCTGGAGCAGGAGGATCTTCATTAATCGATAATTTAAGTCTTATCCCAGGTGAATCTGTTTTTGGATTTAATAGTACTAATTTATCTGGCGCACCAAATACTACATCTCCTTACTATGTATCGAATGTTGCTGCGGGCGGTATTGGAGCAAACGCGACAGGTGGCAATGGTCGTGTGGTTGTAGGTTATTATCTCTAAAATCATCTCCAACACTAGATGTCGCGTGCCTTCATACAAAAGCGACTTCCGTTCAAACCTACGGACATCGGCGGTTGCCAACTGTGGCTGGATGGGGCTGATTCTACATCTTTATCAATGATACTAAGTGGTTCTACTGTAAATACATGGAAAGATAAGTCGGTAAATGGTTATAATTTTACACAATCAAGTTATTCAACAAGCCTACCCCCCCTTTCCAATTTAGCAAATCAAACGGGTGTATATTTTGGTTCTTTACAAGCCCTCTATAATACAACCTTTTCATTTCCCACAACATATACTATCTTTTCTGTTGTAAATCAGACCACAACACTTACTTATTATCAATATATATTACATGCTCCTTATAACGCAGACTATATTATCTTTTTTGGTTCACTAAATGGTAATTTTGCTACATTTACAGGTTCAGGCGGATGGAATGATGTAAATGCTAATTCTCCTACTTCGCCTATTGCAACAACTTCTAATACTGCATCCTTAGTCTGTTGTACAAATAATGGAACTACCCTTATACCTTATTTTAATGCAACTGCATTAAATACAAAAGTAGGAACCAATGCAAGTGCAACTGGAATGACCATTGGAGATACAGATACTGCCCATAATAGACAGCCTTGGCTAGGAACAATTGGTGAAATTATTATTTATACGAGTATTTTGAGCGATACGAATCGCAGACAAGTAGAATCGTACCTCGCCCAGAAATGGGGCCTGCGCCAACAACTCCCTCAAGGCCATCCAGGGACGCAAGGCATTGTCTACCCGCAGACACCTCTTCAGAATTGGGTTCCTTGGAGATATGCAGCTGCATTTGTTCCTTCAGTAGCTGGTACTGTATCTATGTGGCTTGATGGAGCAGATCCAGCAGGAACAGGCGTTAAGCCTTCTAATGGAGCCACTGTGTCAACATGGGTTGATAAATCTGGTAATGGGAAGAACTTAACAGCAGTCGGTACACCAACTTATGTGACTGCCTCTTCATCTGTGTATCTAAATGGTTCTTCTTATTTACAAAATACTAACTTTAGTTTCACCATCTATACAATCTTTATTGTATCAGTTCAAGCATCTGATCAAGGCCCATTATATACAACTACAACAAGTGGAGCTGGAAGTAGTGGATTTTTTCCTAGATATTCTAATGGAAACTATTATTTAGCTACATCAGATGGAGATGGCTGGTTATCCGCAGCAAGCACATTTGTAAATGGAACAACATATATCTATTCAATTCAATATGATAGTTTAAATAATATTAATTTATGGTCAAATGGAAGTATTTTACCTGTGATTACTGGAACTGCTGGAACGCTTACACGAAATATGTTTATTTTAGGAAAACGAAATGTTGGTGGATTTCAAGAAAATATGACAGGAAATGTATTTGAAGTTGTTCAGTATAATTCAGATTTAGGACAAACTTCACGTCAACAAGTCGAGGGCTATCTCGCATGGAAATGGGGACTACAAGCAAATCTGCCCGCGAATCATCCTTATAAAAATGCTTCACCAACGACTACAAATCCTGGGGGCGTCAGTCGTCCACCGAATGTCTTACCTATACCGTCTATTAAAATCTCTGCGCGTGCAAAGATTACTCTTCAAACAAGAATATTTACGTATACTGGAGCAAATCAAACATTTCAAGTTCCAGCAACGATTTCACCTGCCTCTATTACTATCTACATGTGGGGTGCTGGAGGTGGCGGAAATACAAACTATGGTGGTGCTGGTGCTATGGTACAAGGTGTTCTTACAGCGACTCCTGGTGAAACACTCAATATTCTTGTTGGGCAAGGAGGAACTATAGATGGTTCAACAACATTTGGTGGAGGTGGCGCAGGTGCTGGTAATATGACAAGTAGTGGTGCTGGTATTGGCTATTCAGGAAATGGTTTTCCACAAAACGCAGGAAGTGGAGGAGGTAGATCGGCGATTCAGCGCGGCGGAACTGCTCCTACGAATGATATTGTGGTTGCTGGCGGAGGTGGAGGTGGAACTTATTTTTCATCCGATAGAGGTGGAGCAGCAACCTTCACAGGAACTGCAAATTCTGGAGCAGGTGGTCTTCCAGGACTTGGAGGCACACAAAGTGCGGGTGGAGCAGGTGGTGGCACAGGTTTTTACGGACAGGGTTTAGGAGGTTCTCGAGGAATAGGTGGAGATACATATAACACTAATATTTACAATGGTGGTGGTGGAGGTGGTGGCGGCTATTATGGTGGTGGTGCAGGAGGCACAAATGGTGGCGATGGCGCAGGTGGTGGAGGAGGATCATCACTCACAACAAATCTTTCCCTGATTTCAGGCGAAAGTGTTCTTGGATTCAACTCTACAAATGGATATACTGCACCAAATACGGGTTCGCCTTATTATCAATCAGGTATTGGTAATGGTGCTCCTGCTGTAAACAGTTCACCGAGAGCAGGTGGTAATGGTCTGATTGTCCTCATTTACACCGCTTAACTCTTCTAGACTCTGCGGTCACAGACTTCAGAAATGTAGAAGACCACAGTAGGGATGTCGGCACTCTTCAGCACCTTCACTGAAGTCGGCATGGTCGATGCCAGGGTAAGACCTGGCACTTTGACCTTGCCACTGACGACACAGATTCCATACAGGACTCTGACAATAAAAGACATTTACGGCGCAGCCGTATTTTCAACGATTACCGTCCAGACACAGGGACCCGATGTCTTTGAAGATGGAACGACGAGTAAACTTTTAACGGACGCATACGAGACCTTTACAGTCTACGCTGGCCAAGCGGGTAGATGGTATATTACTGGTGGAACTAAAATCACTGCGGCGACAATTGGAACGCTCTATGTATCCACTGTAGTTGGTCTCAATGGCTTTGTAAGTACTTCCTATTTGGCGACGCAACTCGGTTCAACGGTTATAGGTCTTGGAACGGCTGGCTATCTTTCAAGTATTCCTGGCATTGGAGGATTTGTCTCAACCGCAAATTTGGCTAATCTAGTCTCAACGGCCAACTTAGTGAATTTAGTGTCGACTGCAAATCTAGCCAACTTGGTCTCCACTGCAAATCTAGCCACTCTAGTCTCAACCTCCTATCTCCAAACGCAAATTGGATCGACGGTAATTGGCCTTGGAACAGCAGGCTATCTCTC
>Ga0214921_10006682_pt1 | contig 15657 bp, 10 predicted proteins | sample LL1505_MetaG_FD_177992 | JGI IMG/M metagenome (GOLD analysis project Ga0214921, IMG submission 177992) | Freshwater microbial communities from Lake Lanier, Atlanta, Georgia, United States - LL-1505 | ecosystem: Environmental > Aquatic > Freshwater > Lake | place: USA: Georgia | collected...
TTTATGTAAAAAATGTTAAGACATTAGATAAATTAACATCTACTGATATTAACCGATTATGCACAAATAAAAATAATTTATATTTAGTTGATAAATGTCCTAATAATAATAAAGGTCAGTTTGAATTAGTTTCTAATACTAGTCCTCCTGTAGGTGCAAAATCAATATGTGATATTGATAAACTAATAAATACGAATAAAATATTTGTTTTAACATATAATGTTCAGTACCAAGCATTTCAAGCAATTAAACCAAAATCTTTTTGTACAGATCCTAAAACCAATAAAAATATATGTGTAACAAATATTGTTAATGCAATACTAGACAAATCTGAAGAAATCGCTCAAAAACAAAATATTAGTAATTCTAAATATGCTGCATTAGATTTTATTGGTTTGCAAGAAATAACAGTCAATAGTAATTCAGGCAAAGATTGGAAATTATTAGAATCGGCTATAAAGAACAAACTAAATAATAATGATTTTTTTGATAAATACTATAATATTATCAGTGATAAAATTGTCGGAGGATATGTTACATTATTGTATAATAAAACTAAATATAATGAAATAGATCATGGAACTGTCCTATTAAAAAACCCAATAGGGCCAAATCGCGGTAGTGTATATGGAATATTTGAAAGAATATCTGATAAGAAAAAAATATTATTTGCAAGTTGTCATTTTCCACATGATGGGCAAAATAATGCTTTAAAAAATATGATAAGCGAATTTGCCAAAAAAAAAATAAATTATTCTGATCTGGAAGTTATTATATGTGGAGATTTTAATCAAGATGTATTAGAAACGGATATTAAAAATACTATACAACCAACTACTTTTGATTTTATTGATAAAACACAATTAACAAATTTACCAACACCCATAATAACATGTTGCAATGGAAAGAAAAATGGTAGAGCATGGTTTGATCAAATATATCATACAAAAGGTTTGGGTTCAAATATAGAATATTTTATAGATAATCAATGGGAATATGAACTTATAACAAATAAGTTTTATACATCAGATCATAAACCAGTATTTGGTATAATTAGTGGATAAATTAGTGGATAAATTAGTGGATAAATTAGTGGATAATGTAGTTGATATTCTATTTAATTGGATTGTACAGGAATATTTGATATAAACCAAAATAATAAACCAATTGCAATACTTATAAATATAATTATACCAATATTTCCATAAAAATATAAATCTTTATTTTGTTTCTTTCTCTTTTTTTCAATCGCAATTCTGCGTTCTTCTTTGCGTTCTTCATTAGCTATTTTCACATTTCTTATTTTTAAATTTGTTTCTGACTTAATAATTTTATCAATTGCTTTTTGTAAACGTTTTGATCGTTTTGTTTTGGATGGTTTGGATTTTCTGGATCTTTTAGGTTTGGATCTTTTAGGTTTGGATCTTTTAGGTTTGGATTTTCTGGATCTTTTAGATTTGGATCTTCTGGATCTTCTGGATTTGGATCTTCTGGATTTGGATCTTCTGGATCTTCTGGATTTGGATCTTCTGGATCTTCTGGATTTGGATCTTCTGGATTTTCTGGATTTTCTGGATTTGGATCTTCTGGATTTGGATCTTCTGGATCTTCTGGATTTTCTGGATTTGGATCTTCTGGATCTTCTGGATCTTCTGGATTTGGATCTTTTAGATTTGGATCTTCTTGATAATTCAGAATTAGATAGTTCAGAATTAGATAGTTCAGAATTAGATAGTTCAGAATTAGATAGTTCAGAATTAGATAGTTCAGAATTAGATCGTTTAGAGTTAGATCGTTTGGATTTAGATCGTTTAGATTTAGAATCATTAAAGAATTCCATTTCTGAAATATATTGAATTATATTATTAGTATCATTATTTGATGTATTATTTGATATATAATTCATTATACTAGTTATTATATAATTAAGATTAAGAAAAATAAATAATAAATAATAATATTTAAATTTTATTATTTATTATTTATTATTTAGAACACAAATAATAACTTATTCATTAAAAAATTTAAATTATTTAATCAAATAGTGTAATAAGTAATTTATTACACTATTTGATTAATCACCAAATTTTGTTTCTGAAATATTATAATATTTTTCTTATGTTTTTAATCAAACATCTTGAAACAATTGATAATCAACTGCAGCTGTTTTTATGATATTTTCAAATTGCAAACTTAATTTTTCCTTGGTTAATGCCATATTAAAAATATGTTCATCTACTGTTATTGTTCTATGTGATTTGTTTGAAATTGTTTCTTTCTCTTTTTCAGCTAGTTCAGTTGGAATCGTGGCAATATAAATATATACTTTAACCTTTCTCTTTTCAGGATCAACATCTTTATGTGAACAAAATCTAATAGCTCTACCAATAACTTGTTCTAATCTCGACATATTCCAATATGGTTCAATAATATGAACATTTCTTACTCTAAGTAAACTAACCCCCTCTTTTATTGCTGGAGAACCCAGAATAATTTTTATTTTTGATCCATTCTCATTAGATTTAGAATTAAATACATCTCTTAATCTATCTTTTTGTTCAACAGATTCATCACCAGACCAGATTGCATAACGATGTTTACCTGCTCCATCTTCGAGAAAATTTTTAAAACCATGATATTCTAGAATCTTAACAAAGGAAGTGATACCACCATATTCTTTGAAATTAGAATAAATAAATGAAGTTCCTGATGATTTTAATAAACGTTTCATTATTTGATAAAATTTTGAAGAATATGTTTCTAAATTTTCCATATTCATATGTTTTCCTGTTAGAGCATCTAGACCTGTTTTATTAACTAATTTATTGGGAAAGGCAATATTAGAAATAATTCTACTTCCAATAAAAAAATTCTGTGGTAATTTAAGTAGATCTAATTTATTTATTTCTCCTTCTCTTTCCTGAACAACTTTATAACACTCATATTGGTATTTTGACATAGGACAACGAACTATTCTTTGAATTCTTTCAGGGAAAACATATAATGGTGCACCTTGATAATATGAAACTAATCCATTTAATTTTAGACGTAGATCACTTTCATTTTTTATATTATATTGTGGTTGATTATTTATAATTTGATAATCAATATATGCTTCATTAAATTTTGATCCTATTGGAAATATTTCAGTTGGTCTTAATAAATTTAATGTAAGACCTAGCTCCATTGGTTTATCAAAAATAGGAGTAGCTGACATTATTATTGTTCGAAGATTTGCAGGAGCTTTAGATATTGCCGTATTAATAACTTGATAATATGATCCATGTTCTGATACAATATTTTGTACCTCGTCAATAATTAGCAATGTATTATCTAATTTAAGTTTTTTATTTTTGAGTAGATCAACAAATTTATTGTAAGAATATATCTGATAATATTTATCAATTCGCTCATTTATTGAGCGAATCATTGATTTATATTCATCTGACATTATGTCTAGATTCTTTAATTCTTCCCTCTCCAAATTACTTAAATAAATATCTCCAGTACATTCTGATCTTAATTCTTTATAAAAATTGCTAACTAATGATGCTGGACAAACCATAATAATCTGTCTACGACTTTTCCATTGTTCAGCGATTTGAACAGCCGCACAAGTTTTACCGGCACCTATCTTATGGTATAGAAGTAAACCCTTGTTAACAGTAGATGGATTTATAAAATTACTAACAAATAATTGTGGTAACTGATATGTAAATTTTTCTGGATAACATATTTGTTTAAAAGTAGGTTTTTTAGATCCAATTTTAAATTTTTTATATTTTGTATATACTTCTTTTTGAAATTTATCTACTTGATCCATATCTTATAAATAAATCTGACATAATTAATTATAAATAAATCTGACATAATTAATTATAATTTAATCTAATAATTATCAAATTATAAAAAAACTTATAATTTAACTTATTTAAAATAATTATATTTTTTCTAATCCTAAATCAAATTCTGATTCCAATGCTGATTCTGATTCTGATTCTGATTCCAATGCTGATTCTGATTCTGATTCCAATGCTGATTCTGATTTTTTGAATGTTTTCATTTTTCTAGCTTCAATAATTGCTTGTTTTTTTGCTATTATTGCTTCTTGTTTAAGTTCTTTTTTTGATTTTTTAACTTTACTTGATATAGATATTTCTAATTGTATTTGTTGTTTTTGATCTAATTTATCTTGTCCACAACTATTACATATCATATGTCTTTCTGAACATTTATTCATATTAATTTCAGGCAAAGAACAGTTTGGACAAATAATATTTTTAACAATATAGTATTCTAACATATCTTCTAGATTACTATCGGAATTAACTTTTGTACCAACTTTGGTTTTAAACATTTTAATTGATTGTTTTAAATATTTTGGTATAAAACTAATAATATCAGATTTATCTATCATTAACTGATTACAAATCTGATCTAAATTATCCATAACAGAATATTCTCCTAATTTTGATATAATTAATTTATCCCTTTGATATCTATAGTTAGGATCCATAATGGTTTTTTCATTATTAGGTATTGGAATTCTTGGCATTTTTATTTAATTATAATATTAGATTTAATATACTAATATATCATAAATAAAATATCAATTTTTTGTTAGAATTTATCTTAAATTATCTTATTTGTAATATTTATCATATTCATCATCATAATAATCATTATAATCATTATAATCATTTTGATTATCGTAATAATCATAATCATCGTATTTATGTGGATTTTTTTTTACAGACACTGGTTTAGGAACTTGTTTAGGAATTGGTTTAAGAACTTGTTTAGGATTTGATTTAGGAACTTGTTTAGAAATTGGTTTAAGAACAGGTTTAAGATCTATTATAAGATTCGATTCATTATTAATAGTAGTACTTGATACACCAGAATCTACTAATGAAATATTTTTTATACCCATCATATCATTACATAATGATATTTCCGAGTTTCGTTGAGAAGTCCATTCATTAAATTTTTTATTTTCTTCATATGACATATTAGGTCTACTCATTAATTCTGGTTCAATAAAATCATTATTATTTGATGTATCAAATATATCATCTACATTAGTTATATTTTTTTTTTGTTCAGAATTTTGTTCAGATAGAATATTAATAGACATATTAGTACTATTTGTAGAATGTATTAAGTTATTATTAGAATATATTTGACTCATTTTATAATTAAACAATATTATATCTTAAATGTTTATAATTAAATAATTATAAAAAATAAAAATCAAATTTTTATAAAGAATTATTTATAATCGAATTATTTATAATCGAATTATTTATAATTTTAATGATTCAACTGATACTTTTATTGAATTAAATATAGTTTTGGCTTTTGAAATAATATCATTTAAAATATTTACAATATCCTCGCCATTTGTCTTATAACCAAATGTTAATTCCTTAATTAATAAATGATCAATTTTATAACCTGCAAAATCAATCATATTATGATCTTGTAATAATCTAGTTAACAAATTACCAAAAGTATGTGATTCATTTTCAATTTTAATAATTCCTTTTATTCTATGTTGTTCTAAAGCATCATCGTCAGAATTACGAATAGCAGACAATGACATTGATTCTGATTCTGAATCAGGTGAAACTTGTATATTATTTTCCAAATTAAAATTATCAGTAACTGTTTCAGATTTATATTCAGTTATTTTTGAAATTAATAACTCTAATAATTTCTCCAATTTAGCATCAATTATTAAACAAGCTCTAATAATAATATCTTGTTCAGATATTTGTTTAAGTGATTCAATATTTAATAAATATTCATTATTAGTTGGATCTTTTGGTTCTGAAAATACACACACCGCATTTGGCATAAAATTAGCTCCTTTTAATCCAATATTTAAACTAGATGTAGCATTACAAGTAAATTCTTCACCAGGTTTTAATTTAATTACCAATAAATCAGTTTTATATGGTGATGGAATAGGAATTCCTTCATAATAAAATTTCGTGAATTTATTATTGGTAGTTACACATAAAATTTCATTACTTGTATTCTTAATATTGATACTCATTATAAGGTTTTGTGATTTTTCTAATTTTTCTTCATTTTCTCTATTTTCTATTACATTTAAATCTTCTATTTTTTTTTCAAAAGTAGATATATTCGCTTCATATTCTAATTCTGCAGAACGTTCAATCGTTTTAATATCATTTACAATACCGATTACTGGAAAATGACTAAGTCTCAATCTCATGTAATCATTATTATAGATACTTGTATTTTTTGTAATATTAATATCCTTTTTATCAAAACCATATGTTGGAACTAATTCCATTATAACTCTACGTAAGGTATTGATAATAACATTATTAATTTCCTTACCTTTTATCCCTAACACTAAATAATTATTATATGAAATATCCATTTTTCTATGTTCAATTATTCTGATTTTTATATCAGTAGAATTTGTTGATTTAGTTGATTTAGTTGATTTAGTTGATTTAGTTGATTTAGTTGATTTAGTTGATTTTATTAATTTAGTTGATTTTGATTTAGTAGAATTAGTAGAATCAGTAGAATCAGTAGAATCAGTAGAATCAGTAGAATCAGTAGAATCAGTAGAATCTGTTAATTTTGTTTGTTTTATTGATTTTGACATGATTATTATATAATATAATAATAATAATATTTAAATCATATTATGAGATATCAAATACAATTTTTTAATATATAATTTATTAATCAGTTTCATTAAATAAAAAATCCTATATTAAACAAATTCATGTCTAAATTATAATTATAAATATAATGAAAATCTTTATATTTATAATCTGTAAAATTTAATTATCATCCCATGTAGTACCTGTTAATAAATTGTAATTTAGTATATATTCTATTTTTAAAAATATTAATAATTTTTCAATTAAATATTTTAATATGATTAAAAATATGATTAAAATTAAAATATTAAATTTATCGAACATTATGAAGCTAATTGGTATTTTTAAATTATCAAATATATTTGTATCAAAGATATTGCAATTATCTAACATTTTTATTATAAATATATAATAAAAATCTTTATATTAAATTTTCTTAATTTGATATTGATCTAATAAAAGCTTCATCCGATGGTTCTCTTCCTAAAAAATCTTTTAATGAAACAATTGAATCCTGTATTGATCCCCATTGTAAAAACTTAGTTTTATATTCTAAACCTTTATTCTTATCTAATTCTTTTCCAGCAAATTTTGAATAAAACATATCTTTTGCATACACTTCAGACCAGAGATAACTATAATAACTAGCATCATATTCACTAAAAATATGTCCAAAAGAAGCGATAATATTTGTATTGGGAATAGATTTTAGACCAGTGATATCTTCAAATATTTTTTTGTATACTTGATCAGTTGGTTGATCATAAGACAATCCATGTAAATCCATATCAACTAGACCAAAAACAATTTGTCGAGCATAATGATAACCAACAAATTGTTTACGATAAATTTGTAGATTTTTTAAAACTTCTGATGATATTGGTTTATCTTTTGGAGTCATTTTATTTAAAGTAGTTCCAATATAACACCATTCCTCTAACATTTGTGATGGTGCTTCAACAAAATCTCTTTCGCAAGTAGTTCCAGCTAAGGAACCATAATCAGCAACTGATGCAATATTATGCATAATATGTCCAAATTCATGAAAAAATGTTTCAACCTCATCAAATCTAAGATTTGAATGTGGATTAAAATTGCACGTCATAATACAAACAGGAAGATTATTTACAGATTTTCTAATTATCGGGAAAACAGCAGCATGAGAAATTTTACCTGGACGGGAGAAAAGATCTAAATAGAAATAACCTATAATTGTATTTGTATTATTATCAATGACTTTAATTGAATTATCAATAACTTTAAATAATTTAACATCCTTATGCCAAAAAGTTTTTTTATTAGATTCTGTAATATCAACAAATGTATAATTAAATAAAGTTTGATAAATTTCAAACATCCCATTCATAACTGTGATCAAAGGAAAATGTACTTTTAGTGCTTCCATATCAATATTTGTAATTCGTTCTTTGATCTTTTTGCTATAATAACTAATATCCCATAATTCAATTTCATGAATATTATCGGTTAAAGCTTCTGCTCGGATTAAGTCGAGATCATTATTAACAATAGGTTTAATTTTATCTTTTAGTGAATTTAAAAAGGTCATTACAGTTTCAGTTTTTTTTGCCATCTGTTTTTGTAATTTATAATCAGAATATTGATTAAATCTCATTAATTTAGCCTTTAAATGTTTAAGTTTTAAAATATCTGATGCAATCTTACCATTAACATCTATACATCTTGATATATATGCAGTTGATACTATACGACGTGTATTACGATTAGAACATTGTTCCATTATAGGAACATAATCTTGATATTTCAAGGAGATTTTATAAACTTGTCTGTTATCTTTGAATTTGCCCATAATAAGTCTTAATTTTAACCAATCCTTTGGCATACCCTGAACTTCATCTTCAATAAATTCAAAAGTAGTGTTATCAGAACTAATATTATGTGAAAATTGATTAGATAAATTTGATATCTCTGTATTAATAAGTTTAATTTGATTACGTTTATCTTTGTCTAAATCCATACCAATATATTTGTATTCATTCATCATTTTTTCGACAAATCTTATATCTTGTTTAGATAATTTGTTTAATGATATTTCTTTTTGGAAAGTATTCTCATAATAATATTTAATTTGTTTATATATATCATTTCGCATAGATTGTTCAATATTAAATTTAGCCATTTTAACATTTAATTCATGACATTTATTACGAATATTTTCATCTAAATGAAAATGCTCCATAATTAATAGAGGTAATTGATAAGTATTTTTCTCACTCATTAAAATATTGATATAAACAATCATATTATAATTTAATTCATTTGGTTTTAGATTAACTATCATCGTATTATATGTGTTTTGAGAATTAGTATAATCTTCATAAATTTTATCTAACAAACTTTCTGTTATTTTAGAAAAATCAATAATACTATAATTTAATTCTTGTTTTTGATTGACTATAATTGTATCACACGTATTTTGAGAATTAGTATAATCGTCATAGTAATCGTCATAAAAATTATCTAAGAATTTGTTTGTTATTTGGGAAAAGTCAATACTCATTTTAATTAATTATAAATATATAAATTATATTTATAATTAATTATTAAGTTAGGTAAATTCAATTTTTAAACTAAATATTTAAATCATTTTCATGAAAATTAATTATGTTAAAAACATATGATTAGATTTTTTTATTGATAAAAACAATATTGGCAGAAGAAATAATAAACCAATATATAAATAATAATAAGATATATTTTCAGAATAATTATATATTGTATATATTGGTTTATTATCTGTAGTTAATGGATAATCAAATATTTCTTGTAATTTTACAGATAATATATTCAATGTATAATTACTTACAAAAATATATTTAAATAAGGAATTAGAAATTGTTCCATTGTTTAAAGCTGATGTTAAAAAATAAATTAAACAAATTTGATTTGTAATTACCCAACTTTCAAATAAATAAAGAATAGAAAAAACAAATAAACAATTATATAATATATTTATATTAAGTATACTTAATACGGATGTAAACATACCATAATTATTATCATTTGTATAACTCATTATAAAAATAATATTTAAACTATATATAAAACAAAAAAGTATGGCAATAATTATATAATACAATACTATCATTTTCTTATTGGTAATATTACAACTAGAATAATAATTAGAATATCTTACTATCTTATCATATGAAAAATAAAAAGGAAAAGCAATTGGAAGTGAACCACTAATTAAAGAAGATAATAAATTTATTAATAATATATAATTAGTTTTATAATTTAATCCGTATATAAAAATTAAATAAATAAAAATTATAAAAAATGTTGTTAATATTGATTTAATTATTAATTTATCAGAAAATATAAATTTATATGCAAATATAAAACTATTTTTAAGTTGATTATAAATAGAAACTGGTTGAATATAATCAACATAATTTAATATTTCATTTGTTCCTGTATTTGTTTCTATATTTGTTTCTGTATTTGTTTCTGTATTTGTTTCTATATCAACAAATGTTTCATTTATTTTTGTTTCTGTATTTGTTTCTGTATTTGTTTCTATATTTTTTTCTATATCAACAAATGTTTCATTTATTTTTGTTTCTGTATTTGTTTCTGTATTTGTTTCTATATTTTTTTCTATATCAACAAATGTTTCATTTATTTTTGTTTCTGTATTTGTTTTTTTATCTATAAAATATTTTTCATAATATTTCATTCTATCTGGAATATCACCTAAATATTGATTAACTGTAACTTTTCCTTTATCTATTATAATTAACTTGTTAACATACTCTAAAATAAGATTATTTGGTTGATGTAATGATATTAATATCGGGATATCTATTTCATTTAATATTCTAATTATAGAAACTGATGACAATATATCTAAATTTGAAAAAGGTTCGTCTAATATTAATAAATCTGGTTTATTTAAAGTATTTAATAAAATATTTAACATTACTAATTGACCAGTTGATAAAGATTTATTATCATGATCACCTATATATTTATCTTTGATACTAGTTAAATTAAATTCATCTAAATAATAATCAACAGTATTATCTAAATTATAAGATGTAATATATATTTGTAAAATTTCATTTACAGTTAAATATGGATGAATGATTGGTAAATGTGGTATCATTTTTATATGCGAATTATGATAATCTAATTTACCTGTTAATTTCCAATTATTACTAGTAAATATATTTGGATTATAAATAAGATTTAATAATGTTGTTTTTCCTGAACAACAACATCCGGCAATTATTATAATTTTATCAGATTTAGATATATTAAAAGAATCAATATGTAAAATATCATTATTATTAATACTACATTTTATATTTTCGAAACTAATTATATTTTCACAACTATTAATGCTAGCCATTGTTTAATATTTATATAATTATACATGTTAAATTAAATATAAGACTGGTGTATATTCTCTGCCAATTATAAATACGATAAATACATTTATTATAGTTTGATATCTAAGTTAAATATTCTGATGAATGGTATGTGAGTTATGTGGGCGCTGGTAATCTGAGTTATGTGGGCGCTGGTAATGTGATTTTTTAACAATTTTCTCTTTCTTAAATGACATAATCTTCTCTAGAATATCTGCTAATGGTTTATAACAGTTATTTATATCTTTATAAAAAGTATTAAACATCGCATAAATATCTTGAGGAGTACAGTGATATTTTAAATGATGTTTAACCTGGTCAAAATTAACAGTTGTAATATTTTTAACTGCAAATGGTAAACGCTGCAATTTGTAAATATTTCGAATCAATGCATTATTATACGATCCTGAAGTATGAATATATTTTTCCCAATTATCTATATTTGTTTTAATAAATTTATATCCAATATTTGTTTTTTTTTCCTCTTCACTAAAACTATCAGCAAATTTAGTGAAATGTGTTAGTGTTCTGAAAAGACAAATTGCAACAAAATTAAATGCAGCAATAGTCCAAGTTTTTTCATCACTTGTATTATTATTGAATGCATTTTTTTGATAATTGAAGAAATATTTTTCATGATTTGAATTAAAATGAGGATTACGTTTAATACTATCTGCATATGTTTTATTATAAATTCTAAAAACAAAATCTTTGTATTGAACAATAATTCCTTGTGTCTTTCTATTTATATGAGTTTCACTTTGCGTTTCATTCTTAAAAACTTCGATACTTGTATTAGTTGGTTTTGTAAAATATATTTTCTCATTCATCGTACTATTAATATTATCATATTTAATCTGATCATGTTTAAATTTAATATTAGAATCACGAATATTACGAACAGATGTAAGTATTAGCTTATTTTCTTCTTGTGATATTTCTGTTATATGTGAATTTTCTGAATGGACTAGTACGAAATGATATGTATAGTTCTGATCGAGTGATTTGCAAAATATATCCATATCAAGAACAATTTCTTTAACCATTTCGCCATGTGTTTTTTGATTACCAAATTTAGATTCAAACATATTAAATTTACGTTTAGTGCAAAAATGCCAATCTTTATTGTAGAAAAAAGCATTGATTGTAGTACCCTCAAATGCGTCATAAACTTGAGTTGATTGAGTTGATTGAGTTGATTGAGTTGATTGAGTTGATTGAGTTGATTGAGTTGATTGAGTTGATTGAGTTTTTATATCTCTATCAAGAATTTCTTCTACTTTTTCAAGATCAAATGAATCTCTATTAGAATCATAAACTTTAGGTCCGCCATACATAATAACTTTATATTCAAAATCGAGTGTTTTATATGAATCATTAATTATTTGTGACTCAGAATCAGAATCAGAACAATAATCATTATCTGATATTTTATATTTAACTTCGATAATTAAACTATTAAAATATTTATAGAGATAATCTTGTTCAAGATTGTTTAATCCTGGAAGTACATTCTTATGTTCCCATGCAGTTGAAAAAAGATATAAATGTGATTTATAATCACAATAGTCAATAATTTTTTCTCTCCAAGAAATATAGTGATTAGACTCTTCTAAAAGAAGGTCTAGAAATGCATTAAAAGATAAGTATTCTTTTGTATTTGAATCTGTTTTTGAATAAATTTTTCCTGACATTAAATTTTCGACAATGTCTTGTAATATGATTTTATCATTAGAATTAGTCATAATTTGTTTTGGAGTATTGGGCGAGTGTTCCATAATTAATGTTAATATTATATGTATTAAAATAATACAATCTTTTATATAATGTATAATTATCAATTTTTTATCAATATACTATTATCAATATACTATTATCAATATACTATTATTAATATAATAAATTAATATAATTATTAACTATTAAATATATGATCATTAGATATATGATCGTTATATACCTAGATATATTAAATAAATATTAAATATATCATATCTAATTTAAATCAATATAATTATTAAAGCAAAAAATATTTAAATGTATTTTTTTGCTTTAATAATTATGATTAAATTAAGTAAAAATAATCTATATACATTATATTATAACAATCAATGTCATCGCAATCTGTATACATCAATAGTATAGATGAGTGTGTAGAAAATATTATAGAATCTTTCTATGAGGAAATAATAGTAGAAAAAGAATTCAAAACAAAATTACACACAAAAAAATATGAATCTAATGATTTTAAACTTTTACTTGAAAAAATAAATATTTTAATCGAAGAAAATGTTACAACATATAAAATTTCAACAATAATTACAAATATAGAAGAATACAACAAAATTTTAAATTTATTAAATGATTATGTGTTATTATATTTCTTCTTTTATATTGGCACTATAATAGATCAAACAGATGTAATAACTCTATTAAATAATCTTAGTAATAAATTTCAAATACCATTTTTTAAGAATAGATATTTATCTCAATATAGTATTTATGACAAATATATTAAAGATTATCATATTGTTTTAAACAATAGTGTAGATTTTGGTTTGGATGATAATTCTAAACCAAATACAAAATTAATAAAAGAGTATAAAGATATAATTTTATCAATTAAAGAACTTGATAATGAAATTTTAAAAGATATAATTTCAGATAAAGAGAATTTAACACATAATATTTTAAAATTAATAATTTTTAGTGAGATTTATATTAAAGAAGATAAAATATTAATTTTTAAAATATTAGAAAATGAAGAATTTGCTTCTGCTGAATTTAAATATATTGATATTGTAGATACTAGATATGATACAATAGATTATGCTACAATTGAAAGTCTGTTTGACATAAAAGATATTAGAAAAGGATTAGCAGAAGAGATTTATCAAATGTTAACTGAACATGAATCAACAAAATTTATCCAAGATTATAATATTGATACAAAAATAAATCATTTATTCAAAAAAAAAATATTAATTCCAATTACAGATGATTTTTTAAGATATCATAAAGATTCAGAAATATATGATAGAGGATCTAATGCAAAAATTGATCCAAAAGATCGTGTTAATAAGAAAGATAATACAAAAATTAGATATATAGTAACAAAGGTACATAAAGTAAAAGATTATTATTCTCCAAAAATTTTATCTGATCCTAGTATCAGGTCAGAGATTGAAAAAAATTTTTATCAACCAATATTATATCGTAAAGCGATAATAATAAATGATTTAGAAGAGATAAATATTTTAAGAAAATTGGAATTACAGGGTAAATCAGTAATAGAAACGAATGAATTTTATGATGATTTAAAACAAATAAGATCATATCCATTTATTGAATTTAAATTTACAAACAAGGATAGTTTTAGTTTTAGTCCGGATTCTACAATAACAGCAATGCGTTATTGTAATTTTGAATATAAGAATGATCCAAAATTCCCTAATATTGGTAAATCAGAAATCCAATATAGAATAATCAATGATAATATTAAGGCAAATATTGTAGGAGTTGCTATTCCAAAATTTAATTTAGTTGATACTAATAATTATGATAGATATAATCAAACTATTGTACAATGTCATAAAGTATCTGATACAATGGATATGTCTTTGCTTCATCGTAATTCATTTGCAGTTGCAATAAAAAAATTAAGAAAGTTATTTTTAGAAGATAGAAGATATTCCAAACTTTTATATTGGATATTCAATAGAAAAAATGATCAAATTAAATTAGATTTATTTGATAATATTAAACAATTACCAAAAGATGATTATGTTAAATTATTATTGGGAAAAATTTATGACGAAATGGTTGATATTACATATCAACTTGTTATAAATCGTTTAAGTGCATTTGAATATATAAATATTAAAACTGCCAAAGAAATTTTACGAAATTTAGAAACAAAATTAGTATTAATTCCAAGACAATCAAATGCATATGCTGAAATTATGAAATTAATCTATTATATTAAAAGTCAATCAAAAATAAATATTTATGATGCAAATGAAGATATGGTACCAGGTATAGATAATAAAATTATTAAACTACCTCGTATACTTCTAGATAAAATTGACATACATATTATTAAAATTTCTAAACATGAACTTCTAATGGATATTACAGACGATTCAGATTTATATGAAGGATATTTATGTCAACACACAATATCGTGGAATAATCTTCTCCGATACAAAAAAAACAATCCCAATAAATTTAATCAAGAACTATATAATTTTATAAAAAAATATGTAACTGAAAATAGAGAAAATGATTTTGTTTGTAAAAGTTGTTATCAATTAGTTGATTTAAGAAAATATACAACTGAAATATATCCTGGTTCTGAATCAATTGCAATTTCTTATGGTTTGGAAACAGAATTAGATACTATTCCGGAATATGTTAAATACACAAAGGCTATTAAAAATATGGATAAACTTATTGAAAAAATATGTTATGGATCTAATATTTCATATTTTGTTGGTTCAGCACAACAAACTAAATTTAGACGTCAAGAAGTTATAAAAAATATAATTGATATAATTGAAATACAACATAAAACATTATATTCAAAAGATACTAAT
>Ga0214921_10006683_pt1 | contig 15652 bp, 11 predicted proteins | sample LL1505_MetaG_FD_177992 | JGI IMG/M metagenome (GOLD analysis project Ga0214921, IMG submission 177992) | Freshwater microbial communities from Lake Lanier, Atlanta, Georgia, United States - LL-1505 | ecosystem: Environmental > Aquatic > Freshwater > Lake | place: USA: Georgia | collected...
TTCGAGGGGCAAAGCTTGTTGGCGTCTTCTCTGAACACGTCAACTTATGGCGGCGGCATGCCTGCTGTGCCGCACGCCAAGATCGATGACGGCCAACTCAACCTGCTCATTGGCGGCACATTCAACCGTTTGCAAACTCTGCTGATGCTGCCTCGCCTTTTAATTGGCAAACATCTGGGCCACACCCGCATTCAGTGCCATGCCTTCTCAAAAGCCACCCTCCACTGTGCCGAGTTAGTGCCCGTTGCCGCAGATGGCGAAACTCTGGGGTTTGCACATCGCATCGATGTGGAGTGCCTCCCTAAGTCACTTCAAGTTGTGAAGCGTTAATTGGGGTCAGATCAACATTAATTTGCTTGGTTTCTTGAAGGGGGACCGTTGCAAAGCAAGAGTGAGGGGGCTTCCTCATACTGGAGTACCAGAAATCGTCAGCCCCCTCACTCTTGCTTTGCAACTTGTTTCGAGCGAAACGCTTCACTTGAACCACATTGATTGCAGGCTGCCAATCTCCCCAACCAAAAATGACTGTTCGCAGTCTGTGGGAGGGTGCATTGGGCAGGTGACGATTTCTGGTACTCCAGTATGAGGAACCTGCCCAATGCACCCTCCCGCAGCGAGCTCAGAAAGCACAAGAAACTAATTCCCCCCAACCTTCACATTCCCAGTGAACAAACTAAACCCCGCCCCCAACACCACTCTCTCCAAAATATTCCGACTCGGTGTTGCCATCCCCCCGCACACCTTGGACACATAAGACGCATCAAGATGATCAAGCGCATCCAAGCCCATGTTCATCCCCAACAAAGGCAACAAATACCCACCGCCTGTGAGCAATAACAAAGAAGGGGTTGCAATCGATCGAGCGAACTTAATCTCATCATGCATGGGCGCCAAAGCAAACGAACGCTGACAAGCAGGCTCATTGAATTGCGGCGTACTCGAATTGATGCTGTCGGCCATAGTGCGAGTCTGACTGGCACAACCCGTCAGACCTAGCCACAAAAGTACCCAAAATAAATATCGAAGCTTCACTTGCGTTCCGGTTGAAATCCTGACTCACCCATTTGCCAAAGCATGAAGGCCTGAAACTCAGCTGTGCGTTGCATCGCCTGTTCAGCGCTAGATCCAGACCCATGACCCGCTTCATAATCTAAGCGCAGCAACACAGGCTGAGCACCCTTTTGTGCATTTGCCAATTGCGAAGCAAATTTCAAACTCTGCCAAACATCCACACGGGAATCGTTCACGCCATGCATCAGCATGGTGGCGGGATATCGCACGCCCTCTTTGACAGCGTGGTATGAACTGTTGCGCAAAAGTGCATGAAATTCAGGCTCGACTTTCACGGAGCCATATTCAGGAATGTTGGCCACGCCATTGGCTCGTTGCTCAGAGCGAACCATGTCTAGCACAGGCACAGAAGGAACGGCTGCAGCAAATAAATCGGGACGTTCAGTGATGGCACGACCCACAAAAATACCACCTGCACTGCCACCATAAATTCCCAACTTGGCGGCACTGGTGTAGCCATTGGCAATGAGCCACTCGGCCGCAGCAATGCCATCCTTCCAAGTATTGAACTTGGTGGTCTTGTGTCCTGCTTCGTGCCACTGGCTGCCCAAAGCGCCACCGCCGCGCACATGGGCATAGACATAAATACCGCCGCGCTCCACCCACGCTATCACACCATTGCTTCTGGCAGGCTCTTCAGTGGTGCCGTAAGCGCCATAGCCGTACAAGATGGTGGGGTTCTTGCCATTCAGAACGGCATCCTTGCGCATGATGATGGAGACTGGCACCCTCACCCCATCGTGGCTGGGCACCATCACTTCACGGGCCACTATTTCGGCGCGCTGAATGGGCTCTACAGGCGGTGCCAAGTTCAAACGAACAATCTGACTGGTATTGGAAGAGCTTGAAGCAGTAGGCGTGAAGACATAGCGGCGCAAAGCTTGCGTCCAACTGCTGACAGCCACAATCAAATCTGGATGATCAACGCTGCCCACCACTGTGACGTTGCCTTCGATTGGCAAGGACACTTTTTGAGTATTGATTTGGCTTGAACCTGAACTCCCAACAGCATTGATTGAAGCAGCAGGCAGACGCAACAAGGCCGTATTCACACCTTCTCTTCGCGTGACATTCAGAGCGTCTTGGCTGACCGTCATGGCACGCAGCACCCCCTCAGACTCTGGCAACAATGTTTCAGCTGTTTTCAAATCAAGCTGCGTCAATTTGAGTTTCAATATTTTGAAACGAGGCGCGTTGAGTGCACTGCGCAAATAGACATTGCCATGCCCCATATCAACTTCGCGGATGTCGGCCGATTGATTGAAAACTTCGCGCCACTTGGCTTTGCCGTTCATCACGTCATCCATATTGGCCACGTACATAGCCAAACGCCTGTCTACCCCAAAGTTCACCACCATGCCAGCCAATTCGGTGCCAGGCAACTCTTGCACATACCCGGTTGCAAAGCTTGGCAACTTGAGTTCGGCATACATCGACGTATTGAAGATCAGCTTGTCTGGATTGGGCTGATTCAAATCCAAGTAATAACGCCCAGTGTCTGCAAATCGCTCTGTCGAGCGCATCGACTCAAAGCCAGGCCGCAGCCGTGAAAAAAACAAACCCGATCCATTTTTACGCCAACTGGCTCCTGCAAATCGAACGCGATCGATCGGTGGCAAGAGCTGCTTGCCAGTGGCCACTTCAATCACATGCATGTGGCCAATTTCTGAACCTGATGCATGCATGCCGTAGGCCAGCAGCTTGCCATCGGGAGAAGGATGGAAGCTTTGTATGGCATGCGGTCTGCCTTTTTCCTTGGTCACTGCTTCTGGATCAATCAAAAGCCTCTCTTCACCAGCCACCCCATCGCGCCAAACCAGCTTGGCTTGAGATTGGCCCTGCTCGCGTTTCAAATAAAACCAACGCCCCGATTCGGTTCGGGTAATGGCCGAAATCACAGTCCCGCCCACAGCGTCTTTTTCCTTCAGAGACGCCATGATGGAGGCTCTTCCGGGAATTTGCTTCAAAATGGATTCTGTTGCGTCAGCCTGACTTTTCATCCATGTCACGACCGCTGGGTCTTTGACTTGCTCTAAAAATCTGTAGGGATCATTGACAGCCACACCCCAATAAACGTCTTGCACATTTTGTGCTGGCAATGGCGGGGGAATATCAATGCCGGCAAAGTGGAAGGCCTTGCCTGGTTGGGCTAAGACAGAAAAAGACAGGAACAAACCAATAAAACATAAATTGAAGTTTATTAATCTCATTATTTACTGATTAGATTTGCAATAATTTGCATAATACCAATTTTGCCAATTTTTGAACGCCAATGACTTGCTGATGCAGTCAAGTTCATTTGCGAAAATAAGAACTATTTCAATCTATTTTAAAAAGTCCCATCCCATGAAAAGCTCATCCACCCTAGACGCACGGCGTGACCCTGTTGGCATGATCCCGCGTCAGCCTGCGACGTGGATGGCATTGGCTGCACTGACAGCACCAATGAGCGTTTGGGCCCAAGACAGCAGCGTTGGCGGTCAAACTGAAACCACCACTGCCCCCCAAACCAGCGTGATCCAGCGCGTTGAGATTGTGGGTCGGCAAGGCTCTACCGAACTCAGGCGTGCGGCCAGTGTGGCCAAACAGATTTATGGACGCGAAGAACTCGATCGCTTTGGCGATACCAACGTTCTTGATGTGATGCGCCGCCTACCGGGGGTGAATGTCAGCTCGGGTGGTCCTCGCATGCGTGGGCTTGGTGCTGGCTACACTCAAATTCTGATCAATGGCGATCCTGCTCCTCAAGGTTTTAACCTAGACCAACTCAGCCCCTCGCAAATTGAGCGCATTGAAGTTCTACGCGCCCCAACAGCAGATCAAAGTGCACAAGCCGTGGCTGGCACGATCAATATCATTCTGAAAGAAGCGCCGCGCAGTTCACAAAAAAGCTTGCGACTTGGTCTTGTCAACGGCCGCGACAGACCCATGGCCAATATGAATTATTCGATCAGCGAATCGAAGGGGCCCTTCAACATGTCTCTGCCAGTGTCGCTGTTTGAATGGGATCGCCAGGTGCGCACCACCGTAGACCGCCAAATGGAGGGTATGGATGGAAAGCCCGCCGTCTCTGAACAAATAGGCACTGGCACTTCATGGGGCTGGGGCTACAACATTGCACCGCGCTTTAACTTCAAATTCAGCGACGAACAAACACTTTCCATTGCAACGTTTTTCCAAAAAGGCTTCTGGAACTTCCGTACCGATTATCTCAACCGCGCTATTTCTGGCAATCCCGTTTTTGACGACAATTCCCTGCAAGATGGTTATTGGGAAAATCGACGCGGCAATTTAACTTGGGTCAATCGCTTCAGCCCAGACCAACGCATTGAAATCAAAGCGGGCTTCCAGCAAGGCAGGTCTGCTTTCGACTCGCGCAACCTGCGCTCAGGCGCCTTGCAACTCAATACTGTCGGCAGCAATCAAGACGATGCCATCACGCAGTCTGGCAAGTACAGCCACTTGCTGGGCAGCTCACACTCATTGACTGCAGGCTGGGATCTAGAAAATAGAGATCGTCTGGAACGCCGAACCACGACCGATGCGGCTGGCAATGCTTTGTTGCCAAGCTTTGAAGGCCAACCCTTTGAAGCGCAAGTTCGCAGACAAGCCTTTTACATTCAAGACGAGTGGGAAATTTCACCGCAGTGGCAGCTCTATTTGGGCTTGCGCAATGAGCGCATTATTTCTGAAAGCGCCACCACATCTTCGCCAGTGCGCAATGAAAGCAGCGTGTTGTCGCCACTTGCCCATGTGACCTACAAGTTCAACCCCAAAAGTCGGGACATGATCCGTGCTAGCTTGACGCGAAGCTACAAAGCGCCGGGTCTGAACACATTGCTGGCCAGGCCCCAGATCAACGGGGCATTCACCAACACCAATCTCACCAACACACCGCTGGCCCCCGACCGGATGGGTAACCCTGCCCTCGCACCAGAACTCGCAACAGGCCTTGACATTGCCTATGAAAATTATTTAAGCAATGACGGCATTTTCAGTGTCGGTGTCTTTCATCGCAACCTGACCAATGTGGTAAGAAATGTGACTGAGCTGCGCACAGTGAGCTGGGCCAATGCACCGCGCTGGATTTCGCAGCCCCAAAACTTTTCAGACGCTGTCACCAGCGGGCTTGAGTTTGAGTTGCGAGGCCGCGCTTCCGATTTGTTGCCTTCTTTGTTGGGCACTGCCAAGGCTTTGAATATTCGAACTTCGCTGAGCATTTACAACTCAAGCATTGCTGCCCTGAATGGGCCTAACAATCGCTTAGATGGCCAACAACCCTGGTCTGCCAACTTTGGCTTTGATCAACGGATTGCCGGATTGCCTTTGAGCGTTGGCGGCAACTTGAGCTACACGCCTGGCTATGAAACACGCCAGACTGTAGACCAACTTCTCAAACGCTCGTCGGCTCGCAGCATCGACTTGTTTGCAATGATGTTCTTGAGCCCCACCATGTCTTTCAGAGCCGCCGCCAGCGCAGGCGTTCAACAATTTGGCCCACCCAACGGCACCAACTTCACCCAATATGCCAACGGCGATTATTTGCGCTCCGACCGTTATGCAAAGCCCCAGCTGAACCTGTCCTTGGACATGCGCCTTTAAATAATTGGGGTCAGATCAACATTAATTTGGTCAATCAGTGAGGGATGAAGCCAAGGGGGGCTTCCTCATACTGGAGTACCAGAAATCGTTCAGCCCCCCTTGCCTTCAGCCCTCACTGATTGGAAATTAATGTTGATCTGACCCCAATTATTCCTAGCGAACTCAGAACGATCAAAGTCCGCCCAAACTAACCCACAAAAAAGTATTCTCTAACGCCACCAAATTGGCACGCTGCTCATTGTTGGCAGCCCCGCCATGTCCACCCTCTATGTTCTCGAAATAAAGAACGTCATGGCCCTGCTCCATCATCCGAGCTGCCATTTTGCGCGCATGCCCAGGGTGAACACGGTCGTCGCGTGTTGAGGTGGCAAACAGCACCTTGGGGTACTTCACACCTTTTTTGACATTTTGATAAGGGCTGTACTGGCTGATGTAAGCCCACTCATCGGCTTTGTCGGGGTTGCCATACTCCGCCATCCAACTATTGCCAGCCAATAGCTTGTGATAGCGCTGCATATCCAGCAAGGGAACACTGCAAACCACAGCACCAAATAACTCTGGCCTTTGCACCATGACTGCGCCCACCAACAAGCCGCCATTGCTGCCACCCATGATGCCCAAGTGCTGCGGTTTGGTAATGCCAGCCTTGATCAAATCCTCGGCCACTGCTGCAAAGTCGTCATAGCTTTTTTGCTTGTTCTGCTTTACGGCGCTTTGATGCCAAGACGGACCAAACTCACCGCCACCGCGTATGTTGGCCACTACAAAAACACCCCCCCGTTGAAGCCAAGTGGTGCCCCAACCACCGCTGTAAAAAGGTGTCATTGAAATTTGAAAGCCCCCATAACCGTACAACACGGTTGGGTTGGTGCCATCGGTTTTTGCGCCTTTGGGATACACCACAAAGTAAGGCACTTTGGTGCCGTCTTTTGAAGTGGCAAAACGTTGCTCCGTGCGCATGCCTGTGTTGTCAAAAAAAGTTGGGTTGCGCTTGAGCAACTCGCGTTCGTCGCTGCCGGCCTTGCCCAAGAACAAACTGGCTGGCGTTAAAAAGTCGAGGTACGACATGCTGTAGTGGTTGGCCAGTGGATCGTCTTTGACAAACGGGTCGTGCAAGCCCACTGCGCCCAATGCCCCTGGAAATGGCGCTTTCACTTCACGACGTTGCCATTTGCCACCAATGTATTGCAACTCTTCAATGCGGCTGGCCACGTTGTCCATGATGTTGAGCAGCACAAAATCGCGCGTGATAGCAGGACCACCGCGCGACAAGGAGCGCGTTGCCGTGGGCTCAAACAACACCTCAAAGTTGCGCTCACCTTTCATCAAAGCATCAAATTGAATGGCCAGCAAACTCCCTGATTTGAAAGTTTTATTTGCAGCTTTTAAATCACTCTTGAGCAACAAGAAAGCCCATTCGCGCCGCCAAGACAATGTTGCATCGCTGGGCTTGTCAATCTTGATCAATTTGCCATCGACCAGCAGGTTGATTTCGGTGTTGTAGAAGTCTGTCGATTGTCCAAAAATGATTCGCTCAAATCCGGGGGTTTTATCGACGGTGGCAAACGCGGCCACATCACTTTCTTTGCCCTCGTAAATGGTCTCAGCTTGGGCCAGCGGCGTACCGCGCGTCCATCGCTTGATGATTCTGGCGTAGCCGCTTTGTGTCATGCTGCCTGGACCAAAATCGGTGCCCACATACAAGGTGTTGATGTCCACCCAATCGAGCTGCGACTTGGCTTCGGGCAAGTTAAAGCCATCTTTCACAAACGCTCTTTGGCCAATGTCAAATTCGCGAGATACTTTGGCATCTGCACCGCCACGCGACAAGTAAATGAGACACCGGTTGTATTCAGGCGCCAGACAGTCCGAGCCACCCCACACCCAGTTTTCTTTTTCTGTTTGCCCCAGTGCATCGAGGTCTAGGAGCACGTCCCATTTGGGCTCAGCTTTGCGGTATTCATCCAGCGTGGTGCGGCGCCAGAGTCCGCGTGGATTTTTGGCATCGCGCCAGTAGTTGTAGAAGTAATCGCCTCGACGTGTGATGCCAGGAATTTGATCTCGGTTGTTGAGCACACCCAGTACTTTGGCCTTGTTTTCTGCAAACACCGGTACTGCTTGCAGTTGCGCTGTCGACACCGCATTGCGCTCACGCACCCAAGCCAAGGCCTTGTCGCCCTGTACTTCTTCTAGCCATAAATGAGGATCGGTGAGCGTTGAATTCACGGGTTGAGCCTTTACAAAAAATGCACACAGGAGAGCGCCCACACCCACAGCAGAACGCAAGCAAAAAATCAAACGTTTGGACATCGCCACAAACTTCTCCAAAGAAATAATTGGGGTCAGATCAACATTAATTTGGTCAATCAGTGAGGGTTGAAGGCAAGGGGGGCTTCCTCATACTGGACTACCAGAAATCGTTCAGCCCCCCTTGCCTTCAACCCTCACTGATTGGAAATTAATATTGATCTGACCCCAATTATTTATTACCCAAAAATCCAATGCCCTGTCCTTGGCGAATGACCCCGGCGTTCAGCACATCCAGCATGGCCGCAACCGACTTGAGCGTTGGCACAGACACACCCGTGAGCTGCGCCATTTCAACAACGACATTGATGATGGCATCAAACTCAATCGGACGACCTGCACGAACGTCTTGAAGCATGGACGGTTGTTGCGCCACATTGTGTCGCACACGTTCTAACTCGGCCAGAGGGTCTACCTTGATATCAATGCCAACGCTGCGAGCCACTGCACTTCCTTCTTGCATCATCAAACCCACCATGTCAGAGGCCAATGCGCTTTGAACGATATAGCCCGGTGACGACTGCGTGATTGAGCTCAAGGGATTCCAAATCAGGTTCATCATCAATTTCTGCCACTTGGCGCGCCTGATATCCTGCGTCGCTTCAGTGGGCAGGCCTGCTCTACTAACTAAATCTGCAATGCTTTGAATCCGCTTCGAAAGCTGATTGTCAACTTCACCAATCTGCAGTTTGGGCGGCATGACTTTGGGCACAAATATCTTTCCAGGTGCCGTTTGCGTCACCGGCCGATAGATCACGGCGCCGACCACTTTGCTCAAAGGCATTTCGCGCTGGAGCACGCCATCAGGATCTAAGCAAGTCAGACGTGCGCCTTGATGGGCTGATTCAACGCCATCAAAGTACCACCAAGGCAGTCCGTTCTGAATCATCACCATCACGCCGTCGGGTGCCAAGAGAGACACAATGGACTTTGCAGCGGCAGCCAGCTGAGTCGACTTCAGAGTGACAAAAATCAAATCAAAGCGGCCGCTGCATTCTTCGGCAGACAGCGCCTTGACGGGCACCTGAACACTTGGCTGACCTTGGTGCTCCACAGTGACGCCATTGGCTTGCAAGGCGGCCAGTTGGGCACCACGAGCCAACAGTTGAACATCCTCACCACTGGCGCTGAGCAAAGCACCCAAGTCACTGCCAATGGCGCCGGCGCCATAAATCAAAATTCTCATAAGTTCAAACTCTGGTTGTCTGCAGAAGTCGCTTTATCGCTGACCATCGCCCACAGAAATCTGCTCGACACGCAAACCACCCAAGCGCTCATGAACGCGAGGACCAGTCGACATGGCCAATGCAAACAGCAATTCATTGGGACGAGGTGAATCGGACACACTGACCTCGGCGGTATTAAAGTGGCTGCGCACATAGCAAGCTTCGATGTGGTGCAGCGGCACATGCAAACGGCTGCCCGCCGAGCCCACAAATTTGCTGGCTGGCACGATGGACTTGGCGTTGGTCAACACGGCCCGCATGGCCCAACCACCCGCTTCATGCCATGTGGCGCCATGCTCGAGCTCGCCATTGACGCCCACAATAGCGCCTTTGCCGTAGGTCTCAATGTTGCTTGCGCCACCCAATGCAGCCACCAACTCGGGCACCATTTCATTGGCCAAGTTGCGGCCTTGTTTGACAAACTCTGCCAACTCATTGGCATCGGCAAAGCGCCCAGCAAATGGATTGTTGACCACCACAGCAATCACACCAATTTGCAGTGGTGTTTGCGCAGCTTCACCCCCCTCGTGGTAGGTAGTTTCGATGTTGAGAATTTTTTTGCGAACCTGGATCAATTTCATAACTCCTCCGTTTAAAAATCAGTGAATCACGCCGATGGCTTTCAAAATACGATCTGGGGTGACTGGCAAATCAGTCACCTGTCCATTGAGCGGAAACAGCGCGTCGTTGACCGCGTTGACCACCGCTGCAATGGCACCAGTGATTCCCGCTTCAGCCACACCCTTGGCCCCCAGTTTAGAAGACTGGGTAGGCGTGACCACATGGCCCACGCAAATGTCTGGCATTTCGCCAGCCATGGGCGTGAGGTACTCGGCCATGGTGGCGTTCATCAATTGCCCTTGATCGTCATACAGACAACCCTCCAACAATGCCTGGCCAATGCCCTGCACCACCGCACCGCGCAACTGCTCATCGGCCAGCGCTGGGTTAATCACAACACCGCAATCGTCAACAATCCAGTGCTTGAGCAAGCGCACGCAACCTGTGCGAACATCAACCTCGACCCAGCTGGCCTGCACACCATTGGTGTAAATGCCACCATCGTATTCACGCTGCGCATAAAAGCGGGTCACTGCCAATTGCGGAACCGGGCCTGACTTGAACAAGTCTGGCCGCACGTAGGCCGCCTGGCAAAGCTGCGCCAGCGTACCAAGCACTTGGCCGCCCAGCACATCAAGCAGTTGTTTGCCTTGCAGGCGAATGCGGTCTTGGGGAACTTCCCACAAAACACTGGCGCATCGCAGCACCTCTTCTTTGAGTGCCAGGCTGGCTTGCAAAGCGGCCTCGCCCGCCACACCCGTGCCTCTAGAGCCCCAGTTGCCACCACTCACTGGTGCAGCCGCTGTGTCACCCAACTGCATGCGAACATCTGACAGCGGCAGATCTAAGGTGTGCGCCACAATTTGCGTCAGTGCCGTTTCAGTGCCCTGCCCCGTATCGGTGGCGCCACTAGAGCAAAGCACAGTGCCATCGACTTGCAATCGAACGGTGCAGCCATCGTTGGCCGCAATGGGCGCTCCGCCACGGCCGTAGGTGGCTGAGCCATGGTTTGAATTTTCGACAAAGGTGGCAAAGCCAATGCCTTGGTATCGGCCCTCGGTCAATGCTTTTGCCTGCGCTTGGCGCAGCGCAGGATAATCCATCAAGCTCACCAGTTTGCGCAAGCAAGCCTCGTGCGACAGCGCTTCTAATTTGGTGCCCGACAACAGCTCAGCCGGGTAATCCGAATCGGCGCGGTAGTTTTGAAAACGAAACTCAACCGGATCCACTTTGAGTTTGCGAGCGGCGCACTCCACAGCCATTTCTGTGAGCAAACAAACAATGGGGTGCCCCACACCTCTGTACATGCCATAGGGTGTTTTGTTTTGAAAAGCAACGCGCACATGCGCATGCAAGGCTGCAAATTGGTAGGGTGCACCCAGCAGATTAACCACGTGACGCACCTCGTTCACGCTGCCTCGGGGATGCTTGGAATACGCACCAATGCCCAACAACCCATCGACACCAAAGGCTCGAATTTGATGGTCTGGCGAGACCGCAATTTCAACCCGCGCGGTGTGCGCTCGGGCGTGTACATCACTGCTGAATGATTCGAGTCGGTCGGCCATGAACTTCACGGGACGGCCTAGTAGCCTAGACAACATGACAGCGGCAAACTCGTCGGGATAGGTGTGAATTTTCAAACCGAAACTACCGCCAGTTTCCATCACCACCACACGCACCCGATTCTCTGCAAGGCGCAGATGCCTGGCCAACACACTTTGCATCATGTGCGGCACCTGAGTGCCCATCCAAACCGTCAATTCCTCGCGGCCGCTGTCCCAATCGGCAACCACGCCGCGCGGCTCTAGCGTGACAGCCGTGACGCGGGTTGTCGAAATATTCAGAGAAACGCTCACAGCCGATCGGGCCACTTCACCCTCGTAGTCGCCCCGATCGACACGCGTCTCATAGGCCAAGTTGGCTTTTTCTAACTCTGGGTGAATAGCGATAGCGTCTTGAGCCAGCGCGGCTTCAGGATCGACCACTGGTTCTAGTGGCTCCCAGTCCACTTCCACCAGTGCCAATGCATCTTCGGCCTGTGCGCGAGTCTGGGCTGCAATCATGACCACCGGCTCACCCTGCCAACGTGCCGTATTCAAGGCCAAGGGCCACTGGGGCGCCGAAACCATGCCAGGCAGATGATTCAATACGCCTAAAAATGGCTCGCAATGTTCACGCAAGTCGGCGCCGGTGATCACACTGACTACACCCGGCATGGCGCGCGCCGCTTTGGTGTCGACGGAGAAAATTCGCGCATGGGCATAGGGGCTTCGCAAAAAGCAAACATGGACCATGCGCGGCAGTTCGATGTCGTCGCAGTAGCGTGCTTGACCTTGTACCAGCCGCTTGGCGCCCACGCGCGGCACTGCAGCACCGATGCCCTCGTGCGTGTGGGTGTAAGTGTGGGTGTGCAAGGAAGTCAGTTCAGCGCTGTTCACCGCGGGCCTTTCGCAAAGTTTGAGCGGCATCCATCACTGCATTGACAATCGATTCATAACCCGTACAACGACAATAGTTGCCCGACAAATATTCACGCACTTCTTCTCGGCTTGGCTCAAGCTGAGTTTGCAACAATTCCGCGGCCGTGAGCAACATACCTGCGGTGCAAAAACCGCACTGCATGGCATGGCAGCTCACAAAGCTGTCTTGCAAGGCTCGCACCACAAGATCGTCAGACAGCCCCTCGATGGTGAACACTTGCGCCGCATCGGCCTGCACAGCCAAGGTAAGGCAACTGCGCACCGCACGGCCATCAACTCGCACGGTGCAAGCGCCGCATACCCCATGCTCGCACCCAATGTGCGTGCCTTTGAAACCTTGCGACTCGCGCAAAAAATCGCCCAAGTGCTGGCGTACCAAGACCTGAGCATGCACAGGCTGCCCATTGACTTGCAACTTGATATTCAGCTCTGGTTCGGGCTGTTGATCACTGATAAAGGTCATGAATGACATCCTCGAGCACCGAGCGCCCAATGTATTTTTTGGCTTGGCTAGAACACCACAAATCTGCCGATGCTTGCATGCCCCGTTCGTAGACATCAAGTGCCATGGCCACCGCCTGCTTAGCCGAATCTGCAGCTTCAATGGCCTGACAAATTGGTTCTGCCAAAACAGGGTAATCGCCCACAGCAAAAAAACTCAACCCGACATTCGTCAAACGCTGGCCACTTCGCTGAGCCTGCCCCGCCAGCCCCACCATGGCATAGTCGCCTTTGCGGCGAGCCACTTCTTTAAAGCCAGTCTGCCAAGTATCCATGCGCGCAAACTCAACAGCCACAATCATCTCGTCCGCTGCGCAGGCGTTGCGAAACATACCTTGGTAAAAAGCTCGGGCTGGCACGCGCCGAACACCCCTTGACTTACTTTGGAGTATGAAAGTGGCGCCAGCGGCCACAGCACAGGCAGGCAACTCGGAGGCCGGATCACCCAATGCCAAGCTGCCGCCGATGGTTCCTCGGTTTCGAATGCCCGGGTGCGCAATCCAAGGTGCCGCTTGGTTCAGCAATGGCAAACTGGCTTTGACCACCGGCGATGCGATCAGATCGGCATGGCGCGTGAGTGCAGACAGACGCACCACGTCGGTGGTGATTTGGGGCGCCTCTGAAATTTCTTTGACGCGATTGATGTCAATCAGCAAAGCGGGGGCACTCAGCCTCAGGGCCAGAGACGGCAACAGGCTTTGCCCTCCCGCCAAAAGTCGCGCGTCGTCACCGTGCTCGCCCAGCAGTTCGAGACAGTGCTCAAGCGATTGAGCCAACACGTATTTAAAGGGAGCCGCCTTCAACTTGGATTCCTATCCACACCGATCTGTAAGCGCTTGAGGGTTTGCCCGTAGCGAGAAAACATTGATTGAAACACCTTAATTACTATATAGTAATTTGATTCTGATGTGAACAAGGTTTTTTCCTCATGACCATGACATGGCGCGAGAGTGTTTTGCGAAAGCTCAACCAGCCAGTTGCAGGCATGCCAAAACACGGCGGCCTGTATGCTGGCTTTGTAGAAGCCATCGAGTCTGGTGCGCTCAAGCCCGGACAAAAACTTCCCACAGAAACAGCGCTGGCTGAACAGCTCCCCGTCAGCATTGGCACCATTCAGCGCGCGCTCGGATCTCTGGTGAGTGAGGGCCTGGTGGTTCGCCGACGTGGCGCAGGCAGCTTTGTGGCACACCCTCAACACTTGCTAGAACACCCGCTGCACTGCCGCTTTGTAGGGCCTCATGGCTTCTTGCCTGTTTACTCTCAACTCATTGGCAGGAAACTCATGAAAGCGCGCGGCCCTTGGTCTGCGCCATTGAATCAAAACGGGCAAAGTGTTTTGCGAATCGACCGCAAAATTTCAATCAATCGCGAGTTCAATGTTCTAAGCCGAATTTATGTTGACCTGCTGCGGTTCCCTTTGCTTATGACTTGCCCACCGACTGAGTTGGCCAGTGCCAACATCAAGCTGCTATTGGCCAAGCATTACCGTGTTGCCATTTCGCACATTGAGCAGTCGATGACGATGGCACCGTTAAGCCCCACATTGCAACGCGTGATAGAAGTGCCACCCGATGCCGTTGGCGCCAAGATGGAACTGCTGGCAGTAGAAACCAGCGGCATGACTGCGATGTACCAAGAACTTTATGTTCCGACCAATCCCTATCGGCTGGTGGTGTCAGACAAATTCAGCGCCACTGAAGATGCGTCAACCACATCTAAGGCCAAATCAGTTCACCAGTTCAGCAGACTCTAAACCTCAGAGGAGACACGTCATGAAGACATTGAAAATGTTCAGCACTTCCCTAGCCGCATTGTGCGCATTGTTGCTAACCGGGCCAGCGCAAGCTCAAAGCGCAGACGGATACCCCAACAAACCCATTCGCGTTGTGGTTCCCTTTGCAGCTGGCGGTCCTACCGATGTCATTGCTCGAGTGATTGCCACGCACCTCAAAAACTCTTTAGGTCAACCTATCTTGATTGAAAATCGCACGGGCGCGGGCGGCAACATTGCCATCAAGAGCGTGGCCACTGCACCTGCTGACGGCTATACCTTGTTGTTCTCAAGTTCCAACATTGTGTCCAACCCTGCCATGCAAGCGCCTTTTGATCCCATCAAAGATTTTGCGCCCATCACCTACGCAGCGGTGTCGCCCAACATCATTTACGTGCACCCTTCTTCGCCCATTCAAAATGTTGCCGATTTGGCGGCTCACCTGAAGCAAAAGCGCACCCCCACAACGTATGGCACTCCCGGTGTGGGCACCACACCCCATGTGGCTTGCGAAGGCTTGAAGATGGCTGCCAGTGGCGAAGCCATTCATGTTCCTTATCAAGGCGCTGCGCCAGTGGTCAACGCCGTACTTGGAAATCAGCTCACCTTTGGTTGCTCGGCTCTTCCTCCCACCACATCGCATGTGAAAGCTGGCACCCTGCGCGCCATCGCAGTCACCAGCGCCCGCAGAAGCGCTGTGATGCCCAATGTGCCAACCCTGGCGGAGTCGGGCTTTCCAGACGTGGTGGCTGACAACCTTCAAGGCCTGTTGGCTCCCGCGGGCACGCCACCCGCCATTGTGGACAAGCTGCACAAAGCCGTTGCGGCCATCTTGAGTCAACCCGAGGTGCGCGACCAACTGCAAAACATCGGCTTTGACTTGTACGCCACAACGCCCGCTGAATTTAGCCGCATCATCGCGGTAGAACTTGAGCGCTACACGCAGATCATTCGACGCGCAGGCATCAAAGCCGAATAAGAATAATTGGGGTCAGATCAACATTAATTTGGTCAATCAGTGAGGGCTGAAGGCAAGGGGGGCTTCCTCATACTGGAGTACCAGAAATCGTTCAGCCCCCCTTGCCTTCAGCCCTCACTGATTGGAAATTAATGTTGATCTGACCCCAATT
>Ga0214921_10006684_pt1 | contig 15649 bp, 8 predicted proteins | sample LL1505_MetaG_FD_177992 | JGI IMG/M metagenome (GOLD analysis project Ga0214921, IMG submission 177992) | Freshwater microbial communities from Lake Lanier, Atlanta, Georgia, United States - LL-1505 | ecosystem: Environmental > Aquatic > Freshwater > Lake | place: USA: Georgia | collected 2015-05-28
CAACAAGGCTCCGTCTGCTTCTGCACCCGTTCCGTACGCCACACCCTGATCGTTGGTGCCGACCAGGTTCAGGTCTACCGAAGTCTGTGCCGCTACGCTTATGCCATTGCTTACCCGACTTTGCGCAGCGATGCTGGCGCGACCCGTGACTTCCACAGTGTCACTGGCCACCAGAAGCAGCTCTAAGCCCTGCAAGGGGTGAGCGCCATCGTTGTCAATGCGCACACTGGTCGCGTCCACCTGCAAATGCGCACCATCATCCGCACGGGTGCGGCGCCCGCCCAGCAGCAAGCTATCAGCGCCCAAGGCGGTCAACTGATCGGACTGCAGGCGAACCGCGCCATCGACCTCCGTAGCGGTATCCGCCGTTACGGTGATGCGCGGCGCACTGATGTCCACCAGGCCGGCGTGGCCACTGTTGCCCACGGCGCTGGAGCCCTGCAGACGGGAGAGGCCCGCCAGGTCCAATTTATCTGTCACCTTAAAGCTCAGCTTCCCGGCATCACGCGGCAAGTCGGGCGTAGGCACGCCGAGCGCCGCCGCCTGCGTGGCAAAAAAACTGTCGGCGTTGAAGTCTTGGAATTCGGTACGGCGGCGCACCTCCGAGCCGGACAATAGCTTGAAGGCGCTCATCCGCGTGTCGCCACGGCCGTCGGTGCTGCTGCTACGCGCTCCCGCGACTGTGTACGAGCCGTCGGCATTCAAGCGGTTGTCACGTGCGCTGGCACTGGTCCCTTGCGCCACCACGGCCATGCCGCCGTCCAGAAGTGCGTAGTGGGCGGGCAACAAGGTGTAATAGCCCGCTGCCAACCCCGCCGAGCCGGTTAAATAAATTTGGTCTCCCACCTGCAGTCCTGCGTTGCCGTAATTGGCATCGACCGGAGCCGTCAATCCACGGAACTTTGGATTAATGGCGAAGGTGCCCGGGGCAGACAAAATATCGCTGGAACCCCCTGGGCCAGGCGACACGCCATAGCCATACAGAGTGCCCCCGCCTGAGGCGTCGAGCACCGCACCGGCGGCCTGCGTCACCGCGGGTGCATCGGCGCTGATTTTCTTGGCGGGCAGAGTGCGTTTGGCTTGATCGCTGCTCGCAATGGCTCCGGTCGTAAACGTTGCCGAACTCGCGCCAAACGAATAAATCCATTCCGCGCCATTGTTGACCAGACCAAAGGGCACGGTGCCGTTGCCAGCCACCGAGGTCAGGCTGCCTGGGCTGAAGGCAATGGAATCCTTTGCCTGCAAGCTGATCTGCCCAAAGGGCGCCAGTACACGCCCGCCCTGGGTAATGCTGTCGGCCGCTAGGGTGAGCGTTCCCGCCGCGGAGAGTACGTCGCCGACAGGCGTTGCAGCCCCTTGCGTGCCGACCACCAAGCTGCTGGGGGTAAGTTCGGTGGCGCTGGCGCGCAAGGCAAAGTCCGTCAAGGTCGTGGGGTAGACCTGCGCCGCCTGAATCTCAAGCGCTGGGCCGGTGACCAAAGCACCGCTGGATGTGGGGTTGGGAGCGACTGCCACACCCTGCAGACGCACATCATGGCTTGCCAACAGGCGCACCTGGCTAAAGCCTTGGGTCACGCTGTTGCCCACCAAATCCAGGGTATCGGCCGATACCGTCAAGGTGACTGGAGCGCTACCCACAGCCCCGTTGGCAATGCGCAGGGTTTGGTTGTCGGCAGCGGCTACGCCCAAAGTAACTGAGGGGGCCGCAATGGACATAGATACACCGGACGCGCCGTCTCCGCCAGCGCGAAGCACCGGTGCGTCCAAGCGGATGCTGCCGGTACTTGCCAAGGTGGTTCCAGGTTCTAGGGCGATCTCTTCGCCGCTGCTAAAACTCAGCCGGGAGAAACCGCCCACTGCGAATGAGGGCGTGTTGATGTAGCCCTTGCCTAGGCCCGCGGCGTAGGCTGCGTCGGTCGTGGTGTCGGCAAACCCGAGGGCGTCGTTCCACAAGTCCGCTCGGGGCGAGGCCCCCAGGGTGAGCACTGGCGCTACGCCGCCGACATTGACAGGCGCGCTGATCAGGAGCTTTCCGCCCCGTGCGGTGGTGCTACCCGGTTGAGCGATAAGGCTACCGGCCACTAACAGTCCGGTGTCACTGCTGATCGCAATGGTGCCGGCGTCACTCGACAGCGTTTGGGGAGCAGAGACCTGGGTGCCGTCCAACACTCGCCGGTCCGCGACGCTCGTGCCGCTGACGTCAATCACCGCCCCGGGCGCCATGGCGATCACGCCGGAGGCCGCCGTCAGACTGTCTGCCGTGCCCGCCTTACCGAGCACGACACTGCCACCGCCGCTCACCATGCCCTGCGTAATGCCACGCCCATCGACCCAGGTACGCTCCGTCGTCCCACTGGCGTCGAGTTTTGCAGAGTTACTTAGCCAAATTTTGGGCGCGATTTCACTGCTCGCCGTGTTGCTTCCGTCCGTCTTTAGGAGCAGCGAAATAGTGCCCCCCGGCGCACGCACCTCCCCTTCAACGTCGAGCGCCTGCAAGGCCTGCAGGGTGACGCTCGCGCCGGGGTCCACAGTGATGCGCGAGCCTGACCCCATGCGCAACACACCCACGGCCTCCCCTTCGAGTTTGCTGCTACCTCCAGCGCGCAAGGTCAGACTGGTGGCGGGACGCGAACCCAGGGGACCTGCCAAGGGCAAAAACCCAGGGACCGCAACACTTGCGATAGATCCCGAGGCCCCTTGGGTGTAGGTGCTGCCCAGCGACCAAGAGACGGCGCGGGGCGCCAACGAGGTATTGGCCGCAACCGTCAAATTGCCGCTTCCGCCCACGGTGTACTTTGTAAATCCGCCGGTCTGGAAAAAACTCGGCGTCAGCACCAAGTCCGACGCAGCGTCGACCAGGTCACCTGGCAAATCGTCGCCTATCCACACATTGCGGCCGCTCAGGCTCAGGCTGCCGCCACTCTTGAGGCCATAGCCCTTGAGGGTTAAATCTCTTTTAAAGCGCAGACCGCCGTCTAAGGCGTCGCCCGAAGGTGGCACGCTGCTCAGCGCTATGCTGCCGGCCTTGCCGTCCCCCAGCTTGCCGCTGGCGCTCAGCCATGCGCCGCCTGAGACGTCCAGGGTCACCTCACTGCCGAGATCGAGCGCGTTAGCGCTCAAACTCAGGCTACCGCCTTTGGTGATGATCGGCGCGATGGGCGCGCCATTGGCGTCGCGAAGCGGGTTGACCGCTGCAAGGTCGTTTTGCCAGCGCCCGGCCAAGTCAAAGGTGGCGCCACCGGCCACCGTCATGCTGCCGTTTGCGCTGGCGCTCACGCTCGCGCCCGCGGCAGACAGTCCCGCATTCCATTGGACATCCCCCCCTGAGGTGAGGCTCAGTTTGCTTGCGGGGTTGAGCGCCAGTTGGGTCAGGACATCGATGCTGCCAGAGGTCAAGACACTGATGTCGTCAAAGCCTTGCTGCGCCAAGCCCGTCGCGTTCAGCGCCAGGCTACCGTCCATCGGCGCTAGCGTCGGGCCGCCCAGCACCACCTTCTGGGACAGGGCCAAGGCCTCCGTCACTGCCAGGGTACCGACGCCGAGCTGACCCCCACGGGGCGCATCTGCGGCGCTCCTGTCGCGCTGGCGAATGCCAGTGGAAATGCTCCCCTGAAGCGTTCCCTGAAGCACGACCTTGGGCGCAGTCAGTTCGACCTTGCCCGCGCTGGCGCCTTGGCGGTAACCAAGCTCCAGATTCAGGCTGCTGTCAGGCAGGCGCGTCACGCCGTCGTACAGCAGGTCGGCCGGAGCGGTCTGCACGTCATACAACTTGCCGCCCAGCGTCAGCTTGGAGGTGTTTACATGGCCAGTTTGGTAGTCCACCCAACCGCCGCTCACGTTGACGTTGCTGCCACTCTGCAAATTGACCGAGCCATCGGAGGTGAACTTGACGGTTCCCCCTTTGCTCGTGTTTTGACCGACATTGCGTTCAATCTGTTTGAGGTAGCCACTGGTATCGGCAATCAAAGTGCCGCTGCCCACGCCGGTCAAATCACTCAGGTCTGCAGGATTGAGCCCGGCAGCGGCCAGCGCTTGGCGGCTGTCGATATAGATGGTCTGCCCGCGCACCGCGGAGTTGCGCAGCAGGGGGTTGTCGGCCAGCTCGCTGCCCCGCAGCTCGGCCGCAATCACATTGCTTTCCATCGACATTTGCACCGCTGAGCCAGAGACGTCTAGGGTGCCGCCGCTCTGCAGCTCGACCTTCGAGGTCAGGTCGGGCGCAGAGGCCGGTGCAACTGGGTTGGCCTGGGCGGTCACGCTCACCTGCGCTCCGGCTGCACGAATGGTGGCGCCATGGCCAGGCGCATCGCCTTGCAACGTCACCGTCTTGCCGGTCAGGTCGATTTGCGAGGGCTTGAACGCCGGCCCGGTGGGGGTGACTGCGGCCGTGCTTGGGTCGCTTAGCGTCGGCGTAATGGTGGTCTTGCTATCGGCGCCCAGCACCAAGGCGCCACCCTCCTGGGCGACTGCTGCCAGGTTGGGGTCGATCTTGCTGGCGCCACCTTGCGCACGCAGAAAAATGGAACCATTCAAATTGACCGAGGTCGTCGCGGATACCGTGCCCATTTGGTTGACTGCCATGCCCACCAGCGTGGCGTTGCCGCGCTGCACGTCGATCATGCCGCCCACCGTGTTGGTTGCGTTAACACCCTTCGCGGCGAAGGTATCCAGGCCCTGGTTGGAGACTTCGACCCGGAAGCCGCGCATGCTGCTGTCCTGCGGAGCGGCCAAATACACTTTGCTGCCCGAGGCCAGCACCACCTGACCGTCGGGCGCCCTCAGGTCACCGGCGTTTTGCACCTGGGGCGCGACCAACAAAATAAATCCGTTTTGCTGTGCGGTGAGCGCAGCACGCTGCAAGGCCCCGCCGTTGGCGTCGCCTTCGACAATCACGGCGCCGGGCATGCCCAGTGTGGGGTCGATCGCAAACGCTGGGTCGATAGAGGGCGCCAAAATGCCGTTTATGAAGCGATTGGGGTCCACCCGCAGGCTGCTGGCCACCAGCGAGTTGACATTCACCTGGGAGCCCTGGCCAAACACAATGCCCCGCGGGTCGTAGATGTAGACCTGTCCGTTGGCGTTCAAGATGCCATTAATCTGGGTCGGCGTGAGCGCACCCCCGGTCACGTTGTTCAGCACCCGGGACGTGCTGCTGGGCATTTGGAACTGCAGGGTGGCGTCTTTGCCAATGTTGAAGCTGTTCCAGTTCAGCACCGTGGCGTTGTTATTGAGTACCACCGTGCCCACCGGTTTGGTGCTGGTGCCGCCCGCGGCGTTGTAGGTGGCTCCCGCACCGGCGGCAGCCCAGTTTGAGGCCTGCGTTGGCAGCGCCTTGGGGTCGACGGCCCACGCGCCGGTGCACACGAGCGAGCCCGTGGCCAGCAGGATGGCGAGGCTACAAAGGCAGGTGTTAGAGCGCATCATGATCAAAAGTCCATGCTGAGTCGGCCATGGGCGCGCCAGGTGCCTGCGGCGGTGCCGCCGCCGAGCACCGCGCCGTCCTTCAGGGCCTGGGCGGCGTCAATCGAGATACTCAGTCCACGGGGGCCGCTGATGCGAGCGGCCAAGCCGAAACTCAAGAGAGCGAAGGATTCGGCTGCGCTGTCCAGGCTTTGTAGCGCAGCGCCCTCCACAAAGGCCAGGCCGCGAATGCGCCAGCCCAGCAAATCACCGAGTTTGGTACTGGGGCTGCTGAGCTCGAAGGAGGCGCGCAGCGCCTGGTCCCCCGATCGTTCGCCCTCCAGGTAGCCGCGCACCGAGTCCACGCCGCCGCCCACAAACTGCTCGCTCGGCAGCAGCGCGCCCGAGGCCAGTTGGCCCTCCAGCTTGCCGTTGAATGACCAGTTGGGGTAGCCGGGCAGGTCCGTCGAGCCCTGCCAACCTGCGCGCATGGCGGCAAAGCTGGACAAGGCTTGGGAACGCTTGGCGTCAAAATCCCGGTCGTTGTTACCCAGCAGTCCGCGTACGCCCAGCACCAGCGACGCGTCCACCACGGTGGGCTGCGGCTGGACCAGCCACATCCCGCGGTAGGCCAGGGAAAGGGGCAGGTAGCGCAACTGGTTTTCTCGCAGGCCACCCACGTCGGACTGCAAGATATGCTTGTAATCCGCGCCCCAGGTCAGGGTTTGCATCAAGCCGTCTTCGGTGCCAAACGCCTGCGCATATTTAAGCCCCAGCGTGTCCGAGGCGCCCAGACTGCCGCCGCCGCTGAGGCTGGCAAATTGGCTGCGCGAGCTGACCAGATACGTCGTCAGCGCGTCGCCCCCGCCGCCCAACGGCAGCATGTAGTTGGCGGTGAGCACGCCGGTTTCGCTGGACTGCTCGGGCGAGGTCTGCATTGTCATGCCCAGGCTGTGGCCAGCCTGCCACAGGTTGTCGTAGCGCAGGGCGGCCGATACCCGGGTGGGTGTGGTGTTGGGCGACTGGCGGTTGCTTAATTCGATTGAGCCGTGCAGGGGCAGTTGGTCGTCCACATCGAGCTGTACTTCTACCGTGCCCGGCGTTTTGCCGGCCTTGAGCACGGGCGAGACCTTGATGTCCGCCGAGCGGTTGACACTGTCAAGCTGCTGCTGCAAGACCGTAAAGTTGGGCACCCGCCCCTCTTGCGCCTGGTCCAAGCGCTGGGCCACCGCGCTGGGCAGCGCGTACTGGGCGCCGACCACGCGCAGACGCTCCACCGGCGCCTCGGTGACCTGCAACTGCACCACGCCGCTGTCCACGTTTTGCTCGGGAATGCTGACCACCACCGTCAGGTAGCCCGCGTCCTGGTAGGCCTGCGCCAATGCGGCGCGGGCTGCCTCCACCGACTTCAAAGATTGGGCCTCGCCCATGTGCTGCAGCACAGCGGACTCCAGGGCGTCCACGGACAGCAGGCTGTTGCCGCGGACCTCAAACTCATAGATCGGAAAGCGCAGGTCCTGTGCCTGGGCCAGAAGCGGCAGACACAGCAGCGTCAGCGCCAGCCGCGCCCACCACCGCCCATGCTTTGCTAACAGAGTCCGATACTTCATTCCATTCGCCCCGCGGGCGCTTCCAAAGTTCATTTCACCAGGCTTAGCTGGCACTGTGCTGCGCTCACCACAGAGGAGCCCACCACACTGCCCGTTAGAAGACAAAAGCGCCACAAGGCGCTTTTGTCGAGCACTGTCTTACGCACCCGTTCCCGAGAAATGCATTCGCTGCAAGGCCAATGCACCCAACGGGGACGGCTGTGACTCAATACGCGGTGGTGGCGTACTTAGTCAAAGGCGCGTAGTTGTTGGCAGAGCCACCGCGGTAGAACTTGGCCGGGTAGGTCGAGCCGCCGATGTAGGTGATGCCAGGCAAGTTGTAGGATTCTGTCGCCAAACCGGTCACGATTGCGTTGACCACAGCTGCCTGGGTAGTGCGGTTCGAGGCGTTTTTGATGGCCACCATCTCAAACTGGAAGGGGTAGCCTGCCTGCATGCCGGTGCGCTGCTTGGTGTCATGCGTGCCGGTTGACATGTCGTAGTTGGGGCTGATGCCGTCCAACTTCACCCAGCTACCACCAGTTATGCCGCTTACGCCGGACGTCCCTGTCGACACGGCAGTCCAGACTTTTTCCAAGGACACCACACCAAACGCGTAGGTGGTGGTGTCGCCCGACACGCCACTGATGACGTTAGATCCGCTCACCTTGGCGTAGTTTTTGTAATAGCCCGAAGAGCTGGTGTAGCTGTAGTTGCCGCTGCTGTCGATCGACGCCGCAGGTGAACTCGTAGTGTCAGTACCGATGGGGGCGGTGTAGCCCGTGGCGGCAGCGGCCAAGGTCGCTGTGGAGAAGCCTTCGGTAGACGCCTGGCCCGCAAACATGATGTTCGAAGCTGCTTGGGTGCCCGAGAAAGGCACACGACGATAATAGGAGATGGTCGTCGTATCGCCGGACGTGCCAGAGATCAGTTCACCCGTAGCGGTACCCCGCACGAGCGCGTTCATGTCCGACGAGCGGATACTGGGCTGGCAAGCGGCAGTCAGGAGGGTGGCGCTGGAGTTGCCAGCCGTGACAGCGGCGGTGACTGCCTCGTTAGAGCCATAGATGTTTGCGGCAACGCAGCTGCTCGACAAGCGGCCTGCGGTCACTTCACGGGAGATCAGTGCCTGCAGCGCTTTGTTGTTCACCATGATACCGAAGCCTTGTACGCCGGTGACAGTCAAGGGAAACTTGGTGGCGGTCCACTTTCCGGCGGTCAACACACCCAATGAGGCTTGTTTGGGGGCCACGTCGGCCAAGGCCAACTGAACGCCAGTCACGCCGCCGGCAGGTGCCGTGGTCAGGTAGTTGAATGCGGCAGGGGTACTGGTAACAGAATTGCCGGTGCAAGCGTAGCTCGGAATAATAGGCGAGCCAGAGTTGTACGACCAAGCGGCCGCAGTGCTGGAGCTCGTAGTTCCTGTCTTCACGCAAGTCAAGGTGGTACCGGCAGTCTGCTGTGCACCGGTCAGCAAACCTTGTGACAGCTCATCGCCATTGGTGGCGCCTGTCGTAGGGTGTGAGGTCCCTATGCCGGTGCCAGCAACGCCATTCACCGTCGCGCCTTCGGTCATCATTTTGACGCCCGCAAAGGAGCCATTTGACGTGTTGTAGACCACTGCGACGCGGTTACCGGCATTCGCGGTGCCGCTGGCGCCTATGCCAAGGTAGATCACGGTGTTTTTAGCGCCCGAGCCAGACAAAGAGGCCACAGAAGTCGTCACGGTGGAGGAAGTCAGCGAGCTGCTGGTCTTGGAGGCGTAGTACTTGGTTGCCGTGCTGCCTTGTGTAGGCGTGACGATGGCAATGGCCTTTGTCAGGTCAAACACCGCGCTGGAGTTCAGCAACAGGTTGTGCAAAGCGGGCGCCTGCGCCGAGGCGCCGGCCACGTGAACGGTGACTTGGGGGGCGCACTCCATGACGAGTTGGTCGCTGTTGGTGGCGCTAGCGCTAGTGCAGGCCGCAAAAGCGCTGGAGCCACACACAGCAAAAGCGGCTAAGGCAATCAGTTTGAGTTTCATAAAAATTCCCAGAGAAAGGTTAAATGCTCGGGCCTGTCACAGCCCCACGGGTGAAGTTCAGAGAACCGCTTGCCTGCCCCATTCCCTGCACACCGGGGCGAACCCGGGACAGCGTTGGGTTAGGCGCTCACAGACCGCCGTTCACTTTCACTGGGACGATTGTTGAAAGCCTTTGTAACAACTGCGCCAACGTTTAACCGATTGAATTAGTCCGTTTAGACTACTTTTGGCTGTTTTTCACGAAGGCTTGTAGGGTCGCGGCACAGGCCAAACCGGCCCATGATTCACGTGCCGGCCATGCGCTTGGCCACGGCCTGGGCGCGGTTGTGGACGTCCAGGCGCTTGAACAACTTTTGCAGATGGTTTTTTACCGTCAGCGGGCTGACTTCAAGAATGACGGCAATCTCAAAATTGGTCTTGCCTTGCTGCACCCAGTTCATGATTTGTGCCTGGCGCTTGGTCAAGCTCTCTTGGGGCTTGGGGCCCACAGACTCCGCTTCAGCAGCCCAACTGCGGCACAGGCCCAAATGAAAGTGAGGCAGCAAGAGGGTCGCCAGTTCTGCGGGCGGGACCGCCGTTGGCAGCGCTACCTTAAAAAACACAAAGCACGACGACCTGCTGCCCGGTAGCGCGCCAGTGGAGACCACCAAGGCCGGGCCAAGGTCCAAGCGCGCGCAGCGCTGGCTCAGTTGATCGAGACTGGCCCCTTCGGAGCGTGCAGGCCGAGGCACAGGCTGGGGGCCCGTTGGGCCGTTGATCCATAAAGGCGCACCCCCGCCTTGCAGGCAGTGCTGGGACAGCTCCGAGAGCAGGCCGGTTTGAGGCGCCATCACCTCTTCCAGAACGTGGGCGTCAATCAGGGTGCCGTGAAAGCAGTCGCGGTGCAGGGTGTTCCCGCCCGGGCCCCACAGGGCGCAGGCCATGAGCGTGTGCGGCAGGCAGGCTTGAACCGGCCCCTGCGACCACAAGAAAATATCGCTGCGCTGACGGACCGTCGCCGCAGCGCGCAGCGCAATGTGCACGTGGGCGAGTGCCTGGGGCTCAATGTCGAGCAGGTCTCTCATGGTTCGTCTGGTGTGGGCTCGCCACCCGCCTGCCGGCGCTCGGTGAGCAGAAACCGGTAGCCTGTGGAGCGCACGGTTTCAATGCGCTGGGCTTGTCCCACCGCGGTCAAGGCCCTGCGCAACCGCGCCACGTAGACATCGACCACCCGCTCCTCAACCTCGCTGCGCTCTTCCCAGACGCGCCCCAGCAAGTGGGCTCGGGTGTGCACGCGCCAGGGATGGCGCATTAAGTAGTTCAAGAGCTTATATTCCGTGGGGCCGAGCGACACCTTCTGGTTCTGGGCGATAACGCACCGCTCGGCATGGTTCAGCACCAGGCCGTCGAGCTCCAGCGTGTCGTGGTGCATCGCCCCTGTGCTGCGCCGCAAGAGTGCGCCTACGCGGGCCAACAGCTCGCGGTTTTTGAAAGGCTTGGTGACATAGTCGTCGGTGCCGCGCTCAAAGGCCATCGCCTTTTCCTCGTCGCCGTCACGGGCCGTGACCATGATCACCGGGGTTTTGAAGTGCACGGGGTCGGAACGCAACCAGCTCAACAATGCCACGCCCGATTGGCCGGGCAAGTTCCAGTCGCACAACACCAGATCGGGCGGCGTTTGGGCAAGCAGCCTGCGCGCCTCCTCCACGCCAAACGCGATGTCAACCAAGTAGCCCGCCATAGACAGATTCAGTCGCAATAGCTCCTGAATATCGGGCTCGTCTTCCACCACCAAAACACGAAATTTCATGAGGTACGTCGGCGCTGACCTTGGGTGGTCTTGCAAAGTACCGATCGCACCACCGTAGGCGACCGGTGCCAATCAAAGCAGCGGGGCCGAGTGTTCTACACAAATATAACGGTTTTGTTACATTGCTCTATAAATATGGTACTTCCAGACTAGCCGCTGATCGGACTCCGCCGCAACATCCGCTTGTCGTTAACGGTGCGTGCGAAGGCAGGGTGAAAATCTTCGCACTAGCTCACGATCTCCCGCATCCACTGCGGCAGTTCCACCGCCTTTTGGCTCGGAAAATCAACCCAAACAACCGTGGCGCCACCGGCCGCACTGACCACACCAGGCTGGTCGGTCCGCTCCAGGGTGCCCCAAGTGTCAAAGGTCGTGCGCGCCGGGTCGCTCACGTAAATCTTGACGCGCACGTCGCCCGGGTATTGCAGCTGCTTGTAAAAATTGCAAAACGCATTCAGGATCACCGGCCCTTGGCCCACCGGGTCGGGATTGGCGCCCACCATTCGCATCCATTCAATGCGCGCCGTTTCCAGGTAGCGAAAGTAGACGGTGTTGTTGACGTGGCCCATGGCGTCCATGTCGCCCCAGCGGATGGGCACGTCCATCTCAAACACCAGTTTTTTGTGGTCAGGGATCAGAATGCGCATGGGGTGTTGCTTTACAAAAAGCACCCATCCTAGTGCACCCGCACCGAAGCCTACTGCGCCAGAAAATAGGCTACCAAAGCATTGGCGTGCCCATGCCCAAGCTGATGCTCTGATTTGAGGAGCGCCACATACTCCATATGCTTGCGCTCGCCGGCGGCGGCCAACAGGACCATCCAGTGTGCGATGGGCTTGCCATAGGTCTTTTCGATGGACGGGAAGTACGACGCGGGGCCTTTGACCTTGGGTTCGGTGGACATGGATGACTCCTGGGTGTGTTGACGGTGCTCGGTCGTGATCGTAGCGGCTGCAGAGCTGCAACGGTAGAGCCACCTGCCCCCTAAAATCCACCCTTTCGCGGCGCGCCGCGCCGCCTCTTTGGAAATCCCCGCTTTGTCCTTCGTCTCTGAAACCCGCCGCCGCCGCACGTTTGCCATCATTTCCCACCCGGACGCGGGCAAGACCACGCTGACGGAGAAACTCTTGTTGTTCTCGGGAGCGATTCAAATTGCGGGCTCGGTGAAAGCGCGCAAGGCTTCGCGCCATGCCACCAGCGACTGGATGGAGATTGAGAAGCAGCGCGGAATCTCGGTGGCATCGTCCGTGATGCAGATGGTCTACCGCGACCACGTGATTAACCTGCTGGACACGCCGGGGCACAAAGACTTCTCGGAAGACACCTACCGCGTGCTGACCGCCGTGGACGCGGCGTTGATGGTGATTGACGCCGCCAACGGGGTCGAGGCGCAGACGCGTCGGCTGATTGAAGTCTGCCGTCAGCGCAACACGCCCATCATTACCTTCGTTAACAAAATGGACCGCGAGGTGCGCGAGCCGCTCGACATATTGGACGAGATCGAGCGGGAACTGGGCATGCCCTGCGTGCCGATGACCTGGCCGGTGGGCCAGGGCAAGCTGTTTGGCGGCATCATCAACCTGCGTACCCAGGCGATGACGGTCTTTGAGAGCGGCAGCGAGCGTCTGCCGCAAGACTTTGACGCGATTCCCTTGTCGCACCCCGAGACGCTTCAGCAGCGCTTTGGCTTTGAGTGGACCAGCGCGGTGGAAAGCATGGAGCTGGCCACGGGCGCATCGCCCGCCTGGGACCACGCCGCCTTTCTGGCGGGCAAGCAAACCCCGGTATTTTTTGGCTCGGGCGTGAACAACTTTGGCGTGATGGAAGTGCTGGACGCTCTGGTCGACTTGGCCCCGGCACCACAAAGCCGCACCAGCACGCTGATGGTCAACAAAGCGCCTGTGGTGAAGGTGATGCAGCCCGAGGACGAGCAGTTCAGTGGCGTGGTGTTCAAGGTGCAGGCCAATATGGACGCCAACCACCGCGACCGCATTGCCTTCGTGCGCATGGCCTCGGGCAAATACACGCCCGGTATGAAACTCAAGGTGATGCGCACCGCCAAAGAGCTGCGCCCCACCAGCGTGGTGACCTTTATGAGCCAGCGCCGCGAGGCAGTGGAAGAGGCCTACGCCGGCGACATCGTGGGCTTTACCACCCATGGGGGCGTGCAACTGGGCGACACCATCACCGACGGCAGCGTCAACCTGCAGTACACCGGTCTGCCGTTTTTTGCGCCCGAGCTGTTCATGACCGTGGTACTGCGAAACCCGCTGCGCACCAAACAGTTACAACAAGGTCTGGCCCAACTAGGCGAAGAAGGCGCCATTCAGGTGTTCAAGCCCGAAATGGGCGGCAATATGCTGCTCGGCGCGGTCGGGCAGTTGCAGTTTGAAGTGGTGCAACACCGCCTGAAGGGCGAGTACGACGCCGACATTCGCCTGGAAGGCTGCCAGTACACCGGCGCGCGCTGGGTCACGGCCGACACCCCCAAAGAGCTGCAAGACTTTGGCAACGCCTACCCGCAGCGCATGGCGCGCGACGCGGCAGATACCCTGGCCTACCTGTGCACCAGCCCCTACGACGTGCGGCTGGCGCAAGAGCGCTTTCCAAAAATCCATTTCCACCCCCTGCGCGAGCACGCGGGCCTGTCGCTGGGCAGCGCGGGTTAATCCGGGGACCACCTTGCGCACCGCATCGCGCCAGGGCTTGCTGGCGATTTTTGGCTCAACGCTGTTTCAGCTGACGGGCATCTTCATGCTTTCGCCGCTGCTGCTCTTGCTGCTGCGCCGAGCAGAAGTGTCCAACACGGTGGCCGGCCTGTTCGCGGCTACTTCCTGGCTGGGGATCTTCATCATCACGCCCTTTGCCTCGCAACTCACCCGCCGCTTGGGGCGCCGGCGCGCACTGTGGTTGGCCTCAACGGTGCCGCTGGCGACCGCCTTCGGCTTCTTGCTCACCACCCGCCTGGAGGTCTGGTTTGCGCTGGAATTGTGCGCCAGTGTGGCCGGGGGGCTGCGCTGGGTGCTGGCCGAGGCTTTTATTGCGGAATTTACCCCGCCCGACCAGCGCGGCCGCTACATCGGCGCCTATGCCACCATGATCGGCCTGACCTTTGTGATCGGCCCCGCGCTGCTGGCCTGGCTGGGCGATGGCAGCCCGTATGCGTTATGGGTGGTGGTTGGCCTGTTGCTGGGTGGCCTGTCGTGGACGGCACTGGTGCCGCGCACGCCACCCGAGCAGGATGCCGGCTCGGCCAAGGTCGGCTTCGCCGGCCTGTGGCACGCGGTGCGGGCGCACCCGGTGATCATGCTGGCGGGGTTTGTGGGTGGCTTTTTTGAGCTGGGGCTGGCGTCGATCTTGCCGCTGTATGGGCTGACTTTGGGGCTGCCTACCGGCGCCGCCACCTTGCTGGTGTCCATCAGCGGCCTGGGGGGCATGCTGCTGGCGTTCCCTGCGGGAATGTTGATTGACCGCCTCGCCAACCCGACCCAAGGCCGGCGCACCCTGATGCTGGTGCTGGTGGCGCTGCTATTGGCGGCGTCCTTGCTGCTCTTCGGCGTCCATGAGGCGCCCTGGCTGATGTGGCTGGTGGCGGCGGTTTGGGGCGCCGCTGGCGGTAATTTGTACACACTCACCATGACCGATATCAGCAGCCGCGAGAGCGGCATCACGCTGGTCAACAGCACCGCGGTGCTGGTGCTGGCCTATACGCTGGGGGCGCTAATCGCGTCGTCCGTTTCAGGTGCATTGATCGACGTGTCACCCTGGCTGGGCTTTCCCTGGGTCTTGGTGCTGGTGTCAGGCCTGGCAACCGCGGCTCTGGTGCGGACGCGGCGCAGACGGGATATTTAGCGCACCCGCGTGCGCTCAAACAAACGATTGCAGCACGTTGACCGCATTCACCCCCACCGCGTCCACCGCGTAGCCGCCCTCAAAGACCAGAACCGTGGGTAAGCCCACCGCCTCCAGGCGCTCGCCCATGCGCAGGTAGTCGTCGCTGCGCAGCGCAAAGCCCGAGATCGGATCGCCCACAAAGGTGTCGACACCCAGAGAGACCACCAGCGCTTGGGCCCCAAAGCGACGGATTGCCGCCAGCGCCACGTCCAAGGCTCCGGACCAGTCCGCGTAAACGGTGCCTCGCGGCATCGGCAAATTCAAGTTGGTGCCCTGCCCGGCCCCGTGACCCGTTTCGTCGGCGTGGCCCAGGAAAAAGGGGTATTCGGTGCGCGGGTCGCCGTGCAAGCTGGCGAAAAACACGTCCGGGCGGTCATAGAAGATGGCCTGTGTTCCGTTGCCGTGGTGGTAGTCCACGTCCAGAATCGCCACGCGCTCCCGCCCGCTGTTGCGCAGGTGCTGCGCGGCCAAGGCGGCGTTGTTCAGAAAGCAATAGCCGCCAAAGAAGTCTGCACCCGCGTGGTGGCCGGGCGGGCGCGTCAGGGCGAAAGCGGCGCGGGCGCCTTGCGCCACCTGCTCGGCCGCGCTCAGCGCACATTCGGCCCCGGCACGTGCCGCCACCCAGGTGCCAGACGTGAGGGGCGAGCCGGCATCGAACGAGTACAGGCCCATGCGGGCTGCAAAGTTGTCCGGCTCGACGTCGGTGCGAAAGCCCCGCGTAGGCCACACGCTGGGCAGCGCGTCGTGGGCGGCGTTGGCAGGGTCAATGGCCACCCATTGGCTCCACGCGGTTTCCAGAAACCGCAGATAACGCGGGCTGTGGATGGATTCCAGCGCAGCAGCCGCAAAAGGCTGCGGATGACGCACCTCACCCAAGCGTCGGCGCTGCAACTCGGCCAGCACCTGGTCCGCGCGGGCGGGCACTTCGTGGCATGGCACCAGTGCGCCTCGAAA
>Ga0214921_10006685_pt1 | contig 15648 bp, 10 predicted proteins | sample LL1505_MetaG_FD_177992 | JGI IMG/M metagenome (GOLD analysis project Ga0214921, IMG submission 177992) | Freshwater microbial communities from Lake Lanier, Atlanta, Georgia, United States - LL-1505 | ecosystem: Environmental > Aquatic > Freshwater > Lake | place: USA: Georgia | collected...
AATGTTTATGCAGTCCAATATTACCACCATCAGGCGTATCTACGGGGTCAATATATCCCCACTGCGAACCATGCAATAAACGTGGACCAACTACCTTGGCACTCGAATCTAACGGCAGATTTAATTTACGTAGTTGAGAGATGAAGGTATTCCAACTGAGGCGATTTAAATCTTGCACTACACCAAGGCGTTTCGTATTTTCCTGTGATCCCCAGTTTCCTTTAAATGCTTTTCTAAATCCAGTTTCAACGACTCTCTCTTTGAAGAAATTTTGATAATTGGTTTGTTCTTTGTCAAAGAGTCCAATAAAATTATCTTTGTATTTGCCTGGATTATAATAGTGCTCCTTATCTATTGCAAGTGCAATCGCGCGATTTTGTATGAGGAAAAATTCACGAAATAGTTCATATATGAGAGAACCCGACTGCTCTATGCGTTTAAATTTGAAATTATCACGGTCCGTTGGATTTTCCTGTTTTTTTAATACTCGCAAAACAGAAAAAACCATTGTTCCAACAAAATACGCCTTGTCTAATAAATTAGTCTCTCCAATATGAGGTAAAAAATAGTTCATCAAAATATCCAAAACGGCATTTACTGTTTTGCGTTTAGTAAAAGATGCAATATATCTCAATGCAGTTTCTTGTTCGAATATCATATTCGCATCGTGAATAGAAGGAATAAATAAGTCAATATAGTCTTTGTTTTTATTCAGGTCTAATAAACAAGTCTCAATAATCGCCTTGTCACTTATTACACCTAATGCACGCATTAAAATAAATAAAGGGACGGGTTTACGTACATTAGGAACCGTTACAACTAGTTGTTGATTCGTATATGCGGGCGATGGTGCGACTATTTTGACTCCTGTTGTCCGTATAGGTTTAGACGCGTCTTCACTTACAGAACGAATCTCAGCAGAATGACTGTATACGTCATCTTCCTTGTTTGCACGAACATACAACATATTATTTGCAAATGTTTCTTGGGGGATAATCACCTTTTCTTTACCGTCTATAATAAAATACCCACCGTAATCATTTCGGCATTCGCCCATGTTGAAACATACCTCTGCGGAGAGAGAATGTAAAATACAAATATTCGATTTCAACATGATAGGAAATCGTCCCAAGAATATTTTTTCAAGAGTAACTGTTTGTTTTCTTTGAACTTTTCTCTCGGTTAGTGATTGAATCCGCACTTTTTTTCTGGATGCAATTGGTTCTTTTTCACTCTCAGTATCTATCTCATAATATATCATTTCTACATCAACATCATAGTGAATAGTAACACCATATGTCATATTACGCAATCTGGCTTCATTAGGATACATGTAATGCATATGTGAATTATCATCATAAATCATTGGTTTTCCATAATATATTTTATTCCCTTTTTTCCCACCTAAATAAAGTAGACATTCATTTCTAGTTTGTTTGTCTTTTTCTTCTCTCTCAATAAACCTAACAGGGTTATTTTCTTTAAAAATACTTTGTATTCCTCCATTGAAGAAATCATTATAAGATTCCAAATGATGAACCACCAAATTACTTGGATTATCTCTAAAATACGTATCAATTAATTTCCATGAAACATTATCCATTATTGTTATATTATCACTATATTACAATAGAATAATATAACTTTATAACTTTAACTTCTTTTTATTCTACGCAAAAAGAAATAAAAAAATCAATACAAAAAATAAAATAAAAGGAAATAATACCAATAACCATGAAAGCCATTTATTTCCGTCTTTGCAAATTAAATTGAGAACATACGTCCAAAATAATATGTATATCAATTGGACGACAAATATAAGAAATGTACTTTCAACGGGTACAGAAAATAGTCCTAAATGATATCGTTGCATTTCTCCAATATTTTGAAATACCATCAATATGTATGCAATCATGGAAAGAATGAAGTAAAATGCTGCTGGGGAGCATAGTTGACTAAGTTTTTTTGGAAATGCCATTTTTATTTACTTTATTTCTTTACCTTATGATTAGATATTATTTATTTTCAATATAAAACAATAGAAAAAGAGAAAGAGAGAAAGAGAGAAAGAGAGATTGTAAAATTATTTCATAATAATGGAATTTATATTATTTTCACTTGCATTACCATAATATATTTGATCTTTGAATGGTAGGGGGGATACAATTAGGTCTTGACCTTGCCATGTTTTATACGCATTTGTTAAATCGGAACCCATTTGGTCGAATAAAACTGACCTTAAAAATCCTCCTCTTTGTTTTTTCGTATGTTTTCTTTTATTACGACCACTAAATCTCCTACCCCCACTCATTTTAAGTGGAAGTGGTGGCGCTGGCGAGTTCCAAGCTTCATTGTAATATAATCTGTCTGGTTGATTAGCATACGTGTTTAATCTATAATGATTACCTGTACTTCTTCCAGGCGGTGTAGAGGCGGACCAAGGCGACCCTACAAGGGTTACATTATTCAATGGCGGCATCATTCCACCCTTTTGTTTTTTATAACAACCTCGCATGTTCAAAAAAGACTTTGCTTTTGCGTTTTTTTTGGTTTTTTTATTTTTGTTTCTTTGTGATTTTATTAATTTTACTGATTTTGTTTTCATAATTTCTCTTCTCTTGTATTATACCAATAAAAATATATATCCATTTGTTATATTTTTATTTGTGTCTTATCTAAAAATTATTTTATCCACCACTTAATCTCTATTCGCGGATAAATGTATTTATCCGCTAAAAGGATATAGGCAATCCGTGTTTTTGTATCCGCAACGAAGGTATGGATACAAAAACACGGATAGACCTTAATGAATATCTACATGAGTAAGCATATGTCTTCTGCAACACATTTTGTTTAATCCTAGTTCATCCATTACTATTCCTTCTGCGGTTTTTTCATGAAATTCCTTTGTCAAATATTTCACCTTGTCAATCTCTACATTTTTATCTTGACTTGCTAATTTCTTTTTACGCACTTCTTCTAAATAATAGCGATATTTATCTGCCAATACATTTCCACAGGTAAAACACTTGACTGGAATAATCATTGTTATTATTTATATAATTACCTTTTATTAACTTTTAATTCAAATATTGATTTGTGTTCGTTTGTTTTATTCTTTTGGATATATTTTTAAATCATTTTTTAATTTAATTGATTGCATTACATTTTCCAGTTGTTTTATCAAAAGTACAGCATTCAGTGTTTTTACAATTATATTCATTCAAACTTTGACATGACATTTTTTTAATTGCTAAACCTTGTGATCCTGCAAGTTGACAATATGCTTGTGGTGGTGTTATTTTATTTGCATCGGCCAATTCATTTGTTACTATTCCCCAACTTTGTTTTTCCATACCAGGGCTGTATCCTTTAACTGATTCAGGAGTCGCATCTGCAATTGTTAGTCCTTCTTTTTCTCTTTGGCGATTCAAGTGGAACATTAATAATAAAGACACTGACATAATAAAAAAAACGACACCCAAAAAACAATTTTTTTTTTTTGCCATATTATAATTATATATTAACAATATTTAAAAAATTATATATTATGAATTTTATCATGACATTCTTCACATAAAGACATCAAGTTTGCCGGATGATTTTTATGAAAAGGCGTTTCTCCTTCACCCATAACAATAGTTCCGTCTTCTCTCGCCCAAGCTTGATGATGTATATGATGTACTTCTTTACCTGGGCGTATTTTGCACTTTTCACAAAGACCCACTAGTTTTTTAGAATTATAATGGGATGATTTGAGAGAAAGAACACTTTCTGTTACAGGATGATATTTTCTTCGTATTTCATGTGCCCGATTCATAAATTCAGGCGGAAGATTCATTGATTTACATACTTCTAGTCCGTAGCAGTTGGTACCTGATCCTTCTTCCAACTTACGATTATAAACCAACACATCTTTCTCTCTATCATATAGTACAGTCATGTGTTTGAGAGAAAGTCGCCTAAGTGAAGAAATTTCAGGAAACTGGACGACTTCATGTAAATGTGTCGCAAATATGAAACTACTATGTTTTTCATGCAGGTGTTGTATACCTGCAACAAAAATACTCTGTGCCGAAATACTTTCTGTTCCAGAACATAATTCATCTCCTAAAATCAAACTATTTTCATTTGCCATTAATAAAATATTTCGCAGCTCCGACATTTCTACCGCAAAGGTAGAGAGACCCTTGAATAAATTGTCATTTCCTAATATTCTGGTAAATATAGAATGATACGGTTTATATTCAAAACTCGATGCAGGTACATATAGACCCGATTGTGCCATAATAATAGCGATACCAATAGAACGAATCAGACTCGTTTTCCCTACGGCATTGGTTCCAAATAACAATATTCCATCTATCTGACCTAACCCTAAACAAGCATCATTCGCAACATATATTTCCGTTTCTTGTATATTTTCTATCAAACAATGCCGCAACCCTTTTGCATTGATAAATGATTTTGTTTTTATTGTTTCGTTTTCATTTTCTGCATCTTGTCCGTTTCTATTTTCCTCTTTAATTACAGGTTTACACAATCTAAATTTTCGTGCAATTACCATCTTGGCATACAGAACATCAACTAAGGTTATAAATTGTGTAATATTTTCCAATTTAAATTGATGTTCTTCCTTTGCCAATTCTTCTACAAATTCCGCGTATACAGTCTCTATAATTTCTCTCATCTTTTCCTTGCATCTTGTTATATTTTTGTATATTGATTCTAGCTGAGGACATGAAATAAAAGCATTAGATGCACTTTGAGTGATTTGGACCATATTTTCTTGGGTACATACAAAATCAAATGGGTTCTGTGTCAATTCATTATTGCATGTATATTGAAGCGTAACCTTTTCTTTTTTGGGTAACAACTCTTTTAAAATAGAACATCTTCTTTTTGTTGCAAGGAGAGAAATAACATTGCCTTTTTCTGTTTCATGTTGTTTTACAAATTGTCCTTGGCATTCGTTATCGCCTTCACAAACATCATTTCCATAACCATTACCATCATTAGCTGTTGTTGTATTTGTGGTTGTATTTGTGGTTGTTTTTTTTGGTTTTGATTTTATTTTTGTTTTTTTTGGTTTTTCTTTTTGTGAAAGAAGTTGTGTAAAGTATGTTTGAATTGATCGTAATTGTCCTGTTGATTTAGAAAGGTCCTTCATAAGGTCATCCAATGTAGTAGACACCCCTGATTGAATAATATTGCAGTTGCAATTCAACTCTACATTTCGTAATTGTCCGCTATTACTATCAATATTTTTACATTCTTCCAAAACAAGTGTTTTCTGAAACAAAGAGAGAAGTTCTCTGCAATCTTTTGCTATTTCTATTGCCGTGCTAGAATTTTTTTGTTGAAAATACATGAATAATTCGTGACTTGTATTCATTGCAGAATTATGAATATCTTCTATGAGAGATAAATTGCATGATAACTGGTATAAGTGTTTGGGTGTGATTTTTTTGAGTGCAATTTGTCTAGAACATTTGGATAAATCTCGAATACCCTCCAATTTTTCAAAAAAGGAAACTGATGCAGATTCTAGACTCAATAAATGGTCGGTTATTTCATATTCTCTCGTCAACATTGTTTCATCGGTAATTGGATTTAACAATTGATAATGAAATGTTCTTATTCCCATTGGTGTTAGACAAACATTCAACATGGAAGAAACTGATGAAAAGTTTCCTTTATGAGTATTATCATCAATGATATTTAGTTGTTTGAGAGAATGATTAGCTAGTATAAGACGATTAGAACAATTTTCAAATATAGGAGGAGAAATGCGATTTAATAGCGATGGATTGTGTTGATAAATAAAATCCAATAAAAAGCAAAAGGCTTGGGCCGATAATGGATTTTCGTAAAATTGTTTTTGAAAAAAGACAAAATCTAATTGTGGATAAAACCGTTTAACTATTTCTCTCTGATAAGTTTGTTTTTGACAATTATTTGTCATTTGTATATGTTTTGTTGTAATTTGTGTTGAAGTTGAAGAAGTTGCATTTATATAAATTTTATGAATTGTTCTAGTGTAGTCATGTATATTTATGTATTGCAATATTTCTGAAAGTTTATCTTCAACCAAATTGGTTATAAAAATCACTTCATTCGGACAATGAATAGAGAGAAATCGCACCAACTCGTCATAAACAGTAGGATTATTTTTTTTATAGATTTGAGAGAAATGAAATAAACATGGTTTACCAGTATAAATATCGATACTAGATACACCGAATTCTATTGTCTCTCCTCCTGTCTTTGTAAAAACTGGTTTATTCAATTCTATCCAAACGCAGCAAGAATGATTGGATAATTTGTCTTTACCAAAAGAAGAAGTGTCATCTGTTGAAAAATAGGTCCCAGGAGAGAAAATCCCCGCCAATACGCGTATAAAATTACCAGGTATTTCTTCTTTTTGTGTATAAACTACCGCAGTAAATCCAGCTTGTTGGATTTTTTGAATATATTTCTCTATAAAATTTTCCTTGAATCCAGCCATAACTACTGGTGTATTTTCAAGAGTCGTGTGTTTATCTGCAATATTAAGATCACACATTTGACAAAATATATTTAATCTGGTGTCAAATAATATAGAAGTCGTAGTTGTTGTAAAATTGGTACCAAGATCAAATCCGTATACTTCAAAAAAACTTCCTACTTGCATAAGAAGAATAGTATTTTTACCATATATACTTTGATACTCCTTGCATTTTTTAAAATATTCATCCACTAATGGTGCCATATAGAAATATATTTATTTAACAACTTTCTGTTATAATAAATATATGATATCCTCGTATATCCTTTTATTTTTATTATTTATTGGTCTGGGGCTTATACCCAAAAAATAAATTTTCATAATGTTATACAATGTTTCAAGTTCCATATTACTCGGTGCTAGTTTATTTATTGGATAAGTTCCATATTAGAAAACTCTTTCAAGTATCTACGAGAGCAAGTCTCAACCAAAAGACCATTTGCATAAACTCCATAGTTGGAAAAGTAATTTTTATTTTCTAATGCAATATGGTAAATCATAACATCCTCTTCTTTCTCAACAACCTCTGTTTTAACATCAAGGAAGCAAGGAAGACGATATCTATTTTCTGTTACATAAATATCTCCGTACAAGTCGTATATTTCTTGTCGCAATTCTTCTGTAAGTTCACCAACTAATATACTGTGATGGCCTGTCATATAGAGGTCATCGGTCAACTCGTGGTAAATATTTTTAGAGCATTTGTAAATACGGTTGGGAACACGTTGATTATCACCTGGATTTTTCAATAATCTTTTTCCAATCATATCAACAGGTAAATATCCACTGGATAATGTTTTAACCTTCATACCAGGTCGAATATCTTGAATGTTTACATAAATTTCTGCATCATTAATGTAACAAAGAATTTTTGTATCTTCTTTAAAACAAGGTAATACTATTGGTGCAGGTGCAGGTGTTGGGTTTGTTCCTAGTGCAGCAATAGGTTTTGCTAAACCTTCCATGTCATAATTTTGAATGATATCCATAAATGGATATTCATTTGAGTAATCGCCTAAATTGTATGTGTTTTTGTTTAAAGGATTTGCCATTTATAATATATATATATATATTTTTATATATTTTAACCAAAATATATTCCTAAATTATGGGGATTGTGTCTACATGGAATCTACCAACTCTCGTTAATTCCAAAACATAATATTATTTTATTAGCATATTCAGTAATAAAATAAATTTTAAGTTGTATTTTGTCTATTTTTTTGACTAACAGTGGCACAAATGACACTAAACTATTATAATTTTTTAATATATATACGGCACTTTCACTTTTATCGATAGGTAGATCTTGTTTTTTCAATAAAAAATATAAAAAGTTTATAGCTTGTTATATTTTATTCACTGCGTGTATGCTAATAAAAATAATTATATATGTACTTTTTATTTTGATAGTTTTCTAATAAAATAAGATCTAATTAGGCATTACGGGGGATAGCAGCTTTATTGTAAGCAACACGAAGTGTTCCTATATTTCCATTTACGGAGTTTCCAAGACGAACAGCGTAATACTGATATGAAGAGCCATTTGAGCTCGAAAATCGTTCGGCCGAACCAACACCACTAGAACTTAAAGTTGCTTGCAATATCTCAGGACGAGTGTTGTGATTATCAAGATTGACCGACTTAGCGATATAATCGTCAATAGTATTATTCTCACTTTTGCTTTTACCAGTGTCAATGATAACTGTACCATCATCAAGAGCTAAAAGATATTTTATTCCATTGTTGGAAAGGTCGTTAGCAGTATCAAGAAATCCGTCTGGTAAAAATTTTGTTTGATTAAAAAAAGTAACAAGAGCATCGTAGTTATCTTTATTGGATGTTTTAGCTATGGGTGATTGCATGAATCCCATGACGATTTTTGAAAAAGAGGGGTCAGTTGTGACAGTTGTTGCCATTTTCTGGCATTGTGCTAGGTTTGCGAGGTAGTTGGACATTTTTATAAACTATAAAAAGAAAAAAAAAATAAACAAATTCCTAAATTCCTAAATTCCAAAAGTCCCAAATAAACTATATTTTTTGTATTTATGGGAGAAATAGACTAAATATTCAAAATTATCAATAAATTCCTAAATTCCAAAAGTCCTAAACTCCCAAATAACCCATATTTTTTGTATTTATGCGAGGAATAGACTAAATATTCAAAATTATCAATAAATTCCTAAATTCCTAAATTCCTAAATTCCAAAAGTCCTAAACTCCCAAATAACCCATATTTTTTGTATTTATGCGAGGAATAGACTAAATATTCAAAATTATCAATAAATTCCTAAATTCCTAAATTCCTAAATTCCTAAATTCCAAAAGTCCTAAACTCCCAAATAACCCATATTTTTTGTATTTATGCGAGGAATAGACTAAATATTCAAAATTATCAATAAATTCCTAAATTCCAAAAGGCGTGTAAAAAGTACCAAAAAATATTTTGTAATAATAAAAATATTTTAATACTAATATTTTTATTATGATATATGCAGTCAATTTATTTTATTATATTTTGAAACGAATGTTTCCTAGGTACTTTTTATAATAGACTAAAATTAAAATAGTGGCAGGCAGAAAGTACCTAGAAGTTATTTAGTAAAAATAAAATTATTTTAATTCAAATAATTTTATTATCATACATGCAGTTAAATAAATTTATATTATATTTTATTATTTTTTAAAATTGTTGGTTTAGGTACTTTCTGCCTGCCACTAAATTAAAACGATTCTTTTTCCTTCAAAAAATTATGCAAATATACATCATCATCATTGTTTATTACATCTCCCGTAAGCCTAGATGATTCATACATAATTCTAACAATATCATTAGGTGCATTACTTCCAGATTTAATTAATCCGTGTTCTCTCAAATACCTTTTAACGTCATTGATTGGTTTTTTCTTCATTTCTTTTTGCGCGCGAATGATTTGTTTACGAGTTTGGCTATTTTTAATTAAAACTCCTACTTTATTTTGCATTTTGGATCTACCTAATGTATATGTTTTTCGCATTGTTTTACGTATTGTTTTATTTTGTGGAACAAATACAGGTTCCTCTTTTACAAAAGAAGAAGAAGAAGAAGAAGAATCAAAGTTTATTTTTGGTTCATATGTTATTTTATTATTGATTTCGTTTGTATTTTGTGTATTTATAATAATTGGATTTGAATTTGTATTGAATGATTTTATTGAAGATTCCATTGGTATTGGTGTTGTAGGTATTTCAACTGTTGATACATTGGTTGATGGTGTGTAGGTAGATGTATATAATTGTTGTGGTGATTGTGGGGTTGGAGACGCTATTGCTTGTGTGTTTGTATCAATATTGATATCAAAATGATTTAGCGGTTGTACCTTTTCTCTCATAGAACGCATTTTTTCCTTTAATAAGCCCAGTGATGAATTTGTCGACGATGGTATAGTTTGACATTGGGTTTGAAGTTCTTCATTATATTCACCCCTATTTTTTAATGTTTTAAACGTTGGTTTAATCCCACCTTTCAAACATCCATAAGGAACTTCATTATCCACATGATATTTATTTTCTACCTGGGTAGTTTTATGAAAAAAATCTGATGTCATTAGAGGTATTGTTGATGATGGTGTCGTTGTCATTACTTTCAATTCATCTGGCAAGTCTATCTGTATATTTATACTATTACTTGGTTGATTGGTTGAATAATGTTTCAATGTTTTATTTTTTTCATGTTGTGTTTGCCTTTTTAAACTTGTCAAATAGTGCATGGAATCCATGAATTCATCCGTGTTTGTTGAATCATGTTGTTTATTTGCGTTTAACTTGGACCTATCTACATGCAAATCAACATCTTTTGTTTTGTGTTGTTTGATTCTCTCTAATAGCTTAGATTTGATATTATTTGGAGTAACAATTATCGGTTTTCTGGATTTCTCTTTTTCACCTCCATTCGTTGTATTTTTTCTTGTTTTTTTATGCAAAGAGGGTCTTAATAATTCGGGATTCACTTGAATTGTTTTTGTTTTATTCATAAATACAAATAAAAATGATAGATTGATTTATAAATAAAACGAATTTATTTTCGATTGCTAAACATAAATGGTAGAAAGCATTTTTTGCAATGTTTCATTTTCCTTTCTCTTTTTGATTTCATCATTATTTAAATATAATTCAAGACCCTTTTCTAAATCTTCCATAATAAGTATTCTTTTTTCTTCTTCGGGTCGACAAAACACTCGTTTACTATGCGAAATTTTACATTTTGCAAGCAATGTTTCCATATCACGACCATAATATTTGAAATATGGCATTTGTTTGCCAAACCATGTAATTGGCGCGGGAGTTATTTGTATATTCCATCCAATATCTTCCACTTTTTTACAAAAAATTTTATATAATTCTTCTGCTGTATAGTCATCTGTTTTAAATCTCCAAACAAAACGAGAATCTAGGCCTTGATTATAATTAAAAAAACATTCATTTAATTCTTTTTCATAACCTGCAATAATTACCATGAAATCCTCTTTATAATCACTCAATGCTTCGCATAATGTATCAATACATTCTTTTGAAAAACTATCGCGTTTTTCTTCATTGCCGAGAGAATATGCTTCATCTATAAATAAAACTCCTCCTAAACATTCTTTAATAACATCTTTTGTTTTCAAAGCAGTTTGCCCTAAATACCCTGCGACCAAATCACTGCGAGTTACTTTTTTAAACGCGCCTGTACTAAGCACACCCAATTTACAATAAATCCTTGCAATTATTTTTGCTACTTCTGTTTTTCCAGTGCCAGGAGGACCATAAATGACTGTATGCATAAAGTCTCCGCCTTTGTTTGTTTTTTTATATTTTGTTTTTTCTTTTTCTTTGGAACCACCTGGGATAAATGCCGAAAATAATGAAGATAATGATTGATTTGTTTGTGACTGTGGCGTTATTTTAAATGCAGATGTAGATGCAGATGTAGATGTAGATGCAGATGAGGGTGGTTCACTGTTTATATTAATTTCATTATTAATATCAATTCCTTTTTTTACATTATCTTGTGTTTGTTTCTTAATAGGTTTGTGTAAACTTTGGATAAAATACAGTATTTGGTCTACAATATTAGTTTTCAAATTTACCATTCCAACCATGTTATTTAATTTTTCCAATGGTTTTTTAATATTATGAATTGCCGCCATGTTTATATTATATTCCAAATCTACATTAGGATCATCATCTTTCAATGGGTACTTTTTAGTCAATTCAATCAAGTCGGACAAATTATTGATTTTGGTATTAATTACTACGGATTTTTTTATTTTTGGCGGTAATATTGGTTGAGGGGGTGTTGGTGTATTATTTGTTTCTGATGGTGGATATAAAAATGTATCTGAACTAGAATTATTGTTAGTATTATGATTAGGATTACTCGGAGAAACAAATGAAAGAAAATATGGTTTAGATAGAGTATGAGGCTCCATTGAAAATGAATACATTGGAAAAATAGATGGCTGTGTTGAAAACCTATTCAATGAATTATCAAATATTGATGGTGGAGGTATTTGTAAAGGAGGAATATTCATAGACCCCCTTTTATTTTTTTTAATAATCTTTTTAGTAGCGGTTGGTGTCGTTGTTTCGTTTTTTCTCGGCGACATTGTCGATTTTAACACTGTTTTATCATTTGATAAATTTATATTAATAAGTTCTAACACCAAATTAATCTTTTTTCTTCTAATTTCATCGGTCTGTGGTTCCTGTTTTATTTTTTCCAACATGTTTTTTATAGTGATTTCTCTATTAGTTTTTATTTTATTCGCCTCCTTTTGTTTTTCATCCAATTCTTTTAAAAAATTATTATATTCCAATATTTTTTTGGGAGGTTTCATGTATTAAATAAAAACTCTATTCTTCTGTTTAATAATTTATATTTAATTTCTTATATTTACAACAAATAATATTTTAATGTCTTTTTATTGAGAATAAATGTATTTACAAGCTCTCAGCAAATAGAAACAATTACTTTATATAAACCACTTAAAAAAAAAATGATATATTTAATAGCCTATTTTTCAATAAACAAAGACACTATTTATTTAATTATTATTACATTACCATGAGTTTTTCGGTTAAAGAAATGAAAAATGAATTTACCGAAGAACCTTGGCACATTATTGAATCTTATTTCAAAGGTCAGCATTTGGATAGGCTCGTTCGTCATCAACTGGAATCATATAATAATTTTGTGTCATATCAAATTATTAGAACAATAGAAATGTTTAATCCAGTTCACATTGCATCCGATCATGATTATGATCCTAAAAGTGGAAAGTATTCATTGGAAATTTTTGTAACTTTTGAAAATTTCAAAATGTATCGACCTCAAATTCACGAGAATAATGGTGCCATTAAGTTGATGTTTCCACAAGAGGCTAGATTACGTAATTTCACTTATGCGTCTTCAATGACTGTGGATATGAATATTAAATACGTGGTTCGTAATGGTAAAAATCTTGAAAACTCTCAAACCTTTTATAATATTCTTCCTAAAATTCATATTGGTAAAATGCCTATAATGTTAAAATCCAATATTTGTGTTCTCACTCAATATAAGCATATAAATGAAAAGCAAACGGGTGAATGTAAATATGATGCCGGAGGATATTTTATTATCAATGGGTCTGAAAAAACAGTTTTGGGACAAGAACGTGCAGCGGAAAACAAGGTCTATTGCTTTAATGTTTCAAAAAACAATACAAAATATAGTTGGACGGCAGAAATAAAATCCGTTCCTGATTACAAATGCATTTCTCCAAAACAAATTACAATGATGATAACAACTAAAAATAATGGATTTGGATTTCCTATTATGCTTCAAATTCCTCGTGTAAAACAACCTATATCATTATTTACAGTGTTCCGTGCACTAGGTGTTTTGTCTGATAAAGAAATTTGCGAAAAGATTTTATTAAATATGGATACAACAGGCGAATTAAATAAAACAATGTTATCCATGTTACAAGCATCTATTATTGACGCAAATAAATGGCTTACTAAGGAAGATGCCATAAAAAACATTACTAGTTATGTCATGTTTTCTCCAATCAACATGGATAAAGAATCTGGTGCAAAAAAGAAACATGAATTCACATTGGATGTATTGGAAAATGATTTGTTTCCTCACTGCAAAACCGCCCAACAAAAAATATATTTCCTAGGTTATATGACAAAAAGATTACTTTATGCGTATTTTGATTTAGCAAAACCAGATGATCGTGATTCATTTGTAAATAAACGTGTAGATTGCACCGGAACACTTTTAAATAATTTGTTTCGTAATTATTTCAATAAACTTGTGAAGGATATGGAGAAACAAGTTATTCGTGAAATAAATACAGGCTCATGGCGATCTGCTGACAGTTATGATAAAATTATCAATCTTACGAACATCTATAAAATCATAAAATCTACTACAATTGAAAACGGTATAAAACGCGCATTGTCTACGGGTGACTTTGGTATTAAACATTCGAATAGTAATAAAGTGGGTGTGGCACAGGTGTTGAATCGTCTTACCTATGTAAGTGCACTTAGTCATGCCAGGCGTATCAGTACACCCACCGATAAAAGTGGTAAATTGGTACCTCCTAGAAAGTTGCATAATACTTCGTGGGGATTTGTCTGTCCTGCTGAAACGCCAGAAGGTCAGTCGGTTGGTATTGTAAAGAATTTGAGTTATATGACACATATTACAATTCACTCACATTCTGCACCATTATATGAATATATTTCAACACATATTATTCCTATTGAGTCATTGAATTCTGCGGTTGATTTGATAGACAAGGTAAAGGTGTTTATCAATGGAGCGTGGGTGGGTATAAGTGAAGATCCTGTGGAACTTTATCACATTTTAAAAGAAAAGAAAAGAAATGGTATTATTAATATTTACACATCTATTGTGTTTGATTATAAGATGCAGGAAATTCGTGTCTGCAATGACAGCGGGCGTTTAACAAGACCGCTGTTTCGTATAAAAAAGACGAAAGGTACAGGTACAGATGAATTAGTTATTACAGAGACGACTATTGAAGAGTTGAAAAAAGGGAATTTGTACTGGGATGATTTGTTTACCAATTGTAAAATAGATGAAGCTGTTTTGGAATATATTGATGCAGAAGAACAAAGTTGGTCTTTGATTGCAACACATCCAAATGAAATATTTAAACAGAGTACAAAATCACAATCAACATCATCACAAGACAATTATGTGTATAACTACACTCACTGTGAAATTCATCCTAGCACAATGTTTGGAATTCTAGCATCATGTATCCCATTTCCAGAGCATAATCAATCGCCTAGAAATTGTTACCAATGTGCCCAAGGAAAACAGGCAATGGGTATGTATGTAACTAATTTTGATTCGCGCATGGATAAAACCGCATATGTTCTTAATTCCCCAGGTCGACCTCTGGTAGATACCCGTATCATGAATATATTACAACTCAATGAAATTCCTTCGGGAACAAATGTAATTGTAGCCATTATGACACACACTGGATACAATCAGGAGGATTCATTATTGTTTAATCAAGGATCCTTAGATCGTGGATTGTTTTGGGCCACGGTTTATCATACAGAAAAAGATGAAGATAAACAACGAGTAAATGGAGATGAAGAAATAAGATGTAAACCTGATCCAGCAAAAACAAAAGGAATGAAAATGGGTAATTATAATAAAGTGAATCATCTCGGCGTCATTCCAGAAAACATGTTGGTAGAAAACCGTGATATCATTATTTCCAAAGTAACACCTATCAAAGAAAATCGCAACGATCATACCAAGACGATTAAATATGAAGACCAAAGTAAAATATACCGCACCGCAGAAGAAACATATGTAGACAAGAATTATATTGATAGAAATGGCGATGGTTATAATTTTGCAAAGGTTAGACTGAGAACTGTGCGTAAACCTGTTATTGGTGATAAGTTTTCCTCGCGTATGGGACAAAAGGGTACGATTGGAAACATTATTCCTGAAAAAGACATGCCATTCACCGCAGCAGGTGTACGTCCAGATTTGATTATTAACCCACATGCGATTCCTTCTCGTATGACAATCG
>Ga0214921_10006686_pt1 | contig 15645 bp, 12 predicted proteins | sample LL1505_MetaG_FD_177992 | JGI IMG/M metagenome (GOLD analysis project Ga0214921, IMG submission 177992) | Freshwater microbial communities from Lake Lanier, Atlanta, Georgia, United States - LL-1505 | ecosystem: Environmental > Aquatic > Freshwater > Lake | place: USA: Georgia | collected...
TATTCTTGAATAACTACTTTCTAACCATCTTAGCCATATAAAAACCGTCGCATTCAAATTGCGCTGGAGAATATCTTTTTTCTCCTTCTAATTCGAAGTTGGGATTGTTTTTTAAGAATGTAGCAACTTGCTCATCTCCCTCAGATGGAAGTATACTACAAACAGCATACACTACCTTCCCTCCTACTTTGCACATTTGAGAGTATTGTTGGAGTAATTGTTGTTGTTGCACTTTTACACGTTCTAACTCTTCTGCTTGTAGTATCCATTTGCTATCTGGGTTCCTGCGCAAAACACCTAAACCGCTACAAGGCATATCTAGCAAAACACGGTCGGCAGTTTCGGCTAGTCGTTTTACAACTTTTAAATTCTCTACCACCTTAGCCTCGATGATGTTAGCACCAGCACGCGATGCACGTTTACGCAATTCATCTAACTTAAATTCTTTGTAATCTAATGCAATTATTTTCCCTTTGTTTTTCATGATGGCAGCAAGGTGTAACGTTTTACCTCCTGAACCTGCGCAAGCATCAATAATACGCATACCTGGCTTAACTTCCAGAAAATCGCTTACTAGTTGTGATGCAGAATCTTGTACCTCGAATAATCCGTTGGCAAACGAGTCGCTGCGGAAAACGTTTCTACTAAATACCAATTGCAACGCATCAGGCGATAAGTCTTGTTCAATGGTTTCAATACCTTCGTGCTCCAACAAATCTTTCAGTTTTGCACGGTCGGTTTTAAGTGTGTTGGCACGGATAACCATGTTTGATGGTTTATTTAATGCAGTAGCAACAGCATCCCATTCTTTTCCTAATTCTTTGCTACAAATATTATCTATCCAATCGGGATAAGATTCTCGGATTTTGCGAACGTTCTTATATTTCCTTAAACGTTCTGCAATTGCATCAACAGGTAATTCACTAAGTGATTTATATTCTCCTAAGTCTTCTCCTTTTAACAGTATTAAAGTCCCGAATAATTTCCAAAACTGATTGATTGAATAATCAAATTCTATGTTTGCCGCCGTTAGCAAAAGCCTCCAGTTACGAACCATATCATAAGTTGTAGTTGCTGCAAAGTCTCTATCGCGCACGCCCCAAATTTTATTTTTGCGCATCATCTTTTCAATGGCCTTATCCATGTAAACACCATGCTTAAAAATATCGGTGATTGCCAAGTGAACTTCTTTGGCTACTATATGCCTTGGTCGGCTCAATACTTTACGACTCTTTTTCTTTATCATTTATTCGTTTGTTTGATTTTGTATTTCCAATTCTTGCAATTTACTTGAAGAAATTAATTGGTTTTAAGCTTTATTTGGAAATATTTAACTGTTTGCAAACTTACGAATGTTAATGTAACATACAAGTTTGAGGAGTGAGGCTTTGCCGGTAACCAATTGTCCGTTTACAAACTACGGACTGTGAATAGCATATTTCTAATTTGCAAATTCAAATTACTACATTACCAGTTGTTTGTAGTCTCAAAGTGGACATAACAAGATGTGTTAGGCAATGAAGTATTATTCAACTATCTACCATCTACTGACAACAATATACAATCTATCAACATTCAAAATTTACCTAGAGGTGTTTACTACCTTAAGGTTGGCAATGATGTAAAGAAATTTATTAAGGATTAGTAAATAATACCTAACAAGTTGTGCAACTCACTCCCTTCGGGAGGGTTTTGCGTTATCGAAGCAAATCTGATAGCTTATCGGGTGGAATGAGTGGCCCCTACCCCCTCGCTTCTTTAATTACTTTGGCATCAGTAAATGCGGTCATTTCTTTAACCGTTTTTACAATGGCAATTATATCAAATCCACACTCTGCATGTAATTCTTTTTGTTCGCCATGGTCAACAAAGCGGTCAGGAATTCCTAAGCGTTTTACTTGTGCATGATAGCCATGGTCGGCCATAAACTCTACTACTGCACTGCCCATTCCTCCTATCACACAACCATCTTCAATAGTTATTACCTTATCAAATTTGGCAAATACTTCATGCAACATAGTTTCGTCAATTGGCTTTGCAAAGCGCATATCGTAATGTGCAACATTTACACCTAATTCATCAAACTGTGTTTGTGCTTCAACAACATAATTACCTATATGACCAATGGTTAAAATAGCAATATCAGTTCCCGATTTTACTTTTCGGCCTTTGCCTACGGGTATTGCTTTCATTGGTGTTTTCCAATTAACCATCACACCATTGCCACGTGGATAACGAATGCTAAATGGCCCCATGTTTTCTTGCTGAGCTGTGTACATCATATTGCGCAGCTCCTCTTCATTCATCGGTGCTGCAACAACCATATTTGGTATGCAACGGAAATAAGCCAAATCATATGCGCCGTGATGCGTTGCGCCATCGCTACCTGCAAAACCGCCTCTATCTAAACAGAAAACTACATTTAAGTTTTGTAATGCAACATCATGTATAACCTGGTCATAAGCACGCTGCATAAAAGATGAGTAAATATTGCAAAATGGCAACATATCTTGCGTGGCAAGTCCTGCGCTAAAAGTTACAGCGTGTTGTTCGGCAATACCTACGTCAAAAGCACGTTCGGGCATTGCTTTCATCATAATATTTAATGAGCAACCACTTGGCATGGCTGGCGTAATTCCCATAATTTTTTCATTCTTTTCGGCCAACTCTACAATGGTATGTCCGAAAACTTCTTGGTATTTTGGTGGCTGTGGAGATGAAGGTGTAACCTTCATTATTTCGCCAGTTTCTTTGTTGAATAAGCCTGGAGAATGCCATACAGTTTGGTTTCCTTCTTCAGAGAATTTATATCCACCACCCTTCTTAGTCAATACATGCAATATTTTAGGACCAGGAATATCTTTCAAGTCCTCCAACACTTTTGCTAAACGCACCACATCATGTCCATCAACTGGGCCAAAATATCTGAACTTTAAGCTCTCAAACATATTACTTTGTTTGAGCATTGTTGCCTTAATTCCGTTTTCTATTTTTGATGCAATGGCTTGAGCATTAGGACCAAACTTGCTTACTTTTCCTAACAACTTCCAAACATCATCGCGCACTTTGTTGTAGGTGTGTGATGTTGTGATGTCGGTAAGATATTCTTTTAGCGCTCCCACATTAGGGTCAATGCTCATACAGTTGTCATTTAAAACAACTAACAAATTTGAATTTTCAACACCAGCGTGATTTAATCCTTCAAAAGCCAAACCAGCTGTCATAGCTCCATCGCCAATTACTGCAATGTGCTGGCGGTTGTCGCCTTGGTAACGATTGGCAACTGCCATACCCAAAGCACCTGAAATAGATGTAGATGAATGACCCACACCAAATGTATCATATTCGCTTTCTTTACGTTTTGGGAAACCAGAAATGCCCCCATAAATACGATTTGTATGAAAAGCTTTTCTACGTCCCGTAAGTATTTTATGACCATAAGCTTGATGCCCTACATCCCAAACTAATTGGTCGGTAGGAGTATTAAAAACATAATGCAAAGCAACGGTAAGTTCAACCACACCAAGGCTTGCGCCGAAATGTCCTCCTTTTACCGAAACAACATCAATAATAAAATCTCTTAATTCTTTTGAAACTTGGGGTAATTGACGCAATTTTAACTTGCGTAAATCCTCTGGGTACTCAATTTTATCTAACAACTTACCGGCTTTTACTTCCATTCAAATTAATAAATTACACTTTGCTAAAATAGTTTTTTTTTTGATGTCAAGATTTAATGTGGAACAATAACCAACAATTTTTAATTTAGTTTAAGTTGTTGTCATTAAAACAACAAAATAAAATATAATAATATAGATATAAACAGTTTAGTTTTTTAAGTGCTTCCAAACCTAAAATAAATTACTACTTTCGCAGCTCAAACAAAAAAATGTTAGCGCACACTGTAAAAATTTTTGCTGGTCGAAACACATATTCTCTTGCTGATAAGATAGCAAATAAATATGGTACAGGTCTTGGTAATGTTCATGTTTCGCAATTTAGTGATGGTGAATTTCAGCCATCTTTTGAAGAAACAGTTCGTGGTTGTGATGTTTTCTTAATACAAACTACTAGTCCACCTTCTGACAATTTATTTGAATTGCTATTACTAATCGATGCTGCAAAGCGCGCATCGGCAAAAGAAATTATTGCAGTAATGCCGTACTATGGCTTTGCTCGTCAAGATAGAAAAGATAAGCCAAGGGTTGCAATAGGTGCAAAGTTAGTGGCTAACTTATTATTATCGGCTGGCGTTACACGCATTATGACAATGGATTTGCACGCCGACCAGATTCAGGGCTTTTTTGATGTGCCTGTTGATCATCTTTACGCAAGTACAATTTTTATTCCCTACATCAAAAACTTAAATCTTCCAAATTTAACTATGGCTGCTCCTGACATGGGTGGTAGCAAACGTGCCAATGCCTACGCAAAATTTTTAAAAGCTGATATTGTAATTTGCTACAAGCAACGCAAGAAGGCAAACGAAATTTCGAGTATGACTTTAATTGGTGATGTTGAAGGAAAAGACATTGTATTGATTGATGATATATGTGACACTGCAGGTACACTTACAAAGGCTGCTGATTTGATGATAGAAAAAGGAGCCGCTAGCGTTAGAGCCATGTGTACACATCCTATTTTATCTGGCAAAGCATATGAGAATATTGAAAAATCAAAACTTACAGAGTTAATTGTTACCGATACGATTGCTTTAAAAGATGGTTATCAAAACATCACCAATAAAATTAAAATTTTAAGTGTTGCCGATATTTTTGCTGATGTCATCAACTTAGTGCACAACCACGAGTCTATCAGTGAAAAATTTATAGTTTAATAAAAATACCCGCAAAATATAATTATAGAAACAAGTTGGTGAAGCGGGCACCGATGTAGTTTCACAAAAAACAAATTAATAAAATGAAAGCATTAACAATTAGCGGTTCACCACGCGTGAACGTAGGGAAAAAAGATGCAAAAGCAGTTCGTAACGAGGGTAAAGTACCATGCGTACTATATGGCGGAGATGAACAAGTACACTTTAGCGTAGTTTACAACGATTTGTTGCCATTGGTTTACACACCTGAGGTACACACAGTAAACTTAGATGTAAACGGAAAACAATATGGTGCAATTATGCAAGATATTATGTTTCACCCTGTAAATGACAAAATCATGCACATCGACTTTTTCGAAACCCGTGCAGACCGTCCAGTAACAATGGATATTCCGGTAAAATTGCATGGAAGTGCAGCCGGTGTAAAAGCGGGTGGTAAATTGGTGCAAAATGTTCGTAAAATGAAAGTACGTGCATTGCCTGCAAATTTACCTGATTCAATTTCAGTAGATGTTGAAAAGTTAGAAATTGGTCAAGGTATTAAAGTTGCGGAGGTTAGTTTAAATAATGTAACTACTTTAATGGCTCCAAATGTAGTAATTGCTGCTGTGCGTATGACGCGTGCTGCTGCTGCTGCTGCAACTGATGCTGCAAAAGACTCTAAAAAGAAATAATAACTCTTTTTAAACAAAAAAAAAGGAGTTGCTGCAATGTGCAGCAACTCCTTTTTTTTTACAGTTATACTTTTTATTTAAAACTTTTATTGTAAAAACTATTCAATTTCTGATTCATCTTTCTTACTGCCCTATCAGTATTGTATGCATTTACATAATAAGGAAATGGATATTTTAGTTGCACATAATTATTATCCTTTATAATAAGTGCATAAATTTTATTCGGAGAATTTTGTGAATAAATAGGTGTTGACTCAACATTAAAATTTGCTGTGCTTTGTAATTTTGTATCTCTAAATGTCCTTGCTGTATCAGCTTGTAAAACACCGAACTCAGCAACAAAAAATGGCCTACCGTTTAGGTTGAAATCCGAATCTGGTTTTAGATCCTTATCAAATATCATAAATTTAAAATTTCGATTCTGTATTTCATTTGAATACTGACTGTAGAAAAAGCTATACTCACAAAATTTAAAATTAGTTTTAAACGCCTCTACTATTTTTTTATTTTTAATTTCTTGTTCGTTCCTAATTTCTTCGGCTGCCCTTGTTTTACCCATTTTCTTGAGGTCTTCAACAGTTTTTTCGCGGGTGCTTAACCGAACAAATAAAATACCATTTTTAAGGTCGGTGATTTGCTTTTTCGTTTGGGTTGTTTGGCCAAAACAAATGACTACAGAAATTATACAAATTAAAAAAAATCTAAATTTCATTATTGCAAACCTACATTATTTTATAGTTGTTATTTACTACAATACCTAAAAAAGCTAAATAGAAAGTGACTATTCTCACTTTTATGAGTAAATAGACTCTAATCATATTCTACATTCCAAAATAAATCATATCATTGCGTAAACATAACACAATGCGTAAACTAATATTTTCGGCCACAGTACTTGCTATAATACTTTCCGCCTGTACAAAAAATAATTTTGAAAAAGAACACCCATCAGTTGTAACGCAACCGCCCATTGCAAATCCAACGCCAACGCCTCGGGATACTTGTAATGATAGTATTAGATATAACCCTGATGTTAAAAGAATTTTAAATGTAAACTGTGCAAGTGTAGGTTCAGGCTGTCATGAACCAAATAACCAATCACCTGACCTTTCTAACTTTACAGATGCACATGCTAATGCAGAAAGAATAAAAGTGCGTACATGCGATTTGAAAACCATGCCTACTTCTGGACCATTAACATCTGATTGCGATTTGAACAAACTTAAAGCATGGTTTGCACAAGGTGCTTTAGAAAATAGATAATTAAAAGAAAATGAAAATATTAAAATCAATAACAGCAACTATGTTGCTATTTACCAGTGTTTTTGCTCAGTCTGATATGGATTTATTAGATGATGGAGGCAGCAAACACCAGCCCGTTTTAGCTACATTTAAAGGAACAAGATTGGTAAACATACATACCAATGAAATTCCTGGTCCGCGTACTTTAGAGTTCAGAATTTCGCACCGGTTCGGGCCTGTAAATGATGGTTCTAACAAACCAGCATACAATGCATTTGGCTTAGATGGTGGGGCAAGTATTCGTCTTGGATTAGAATATTCTTACGACGGTAAACTAGCATTTGGTATTGGACGTACATCACAAGAAAAAATGTTAGATGGTTTTGTAAAATACAAATTGATGCAACAAACTGTTGACAATTACTTTCCAATCAGCGTTACTTTAATGCAAGGAATTTATGAAACTCGCCAAAAAAATCCGAAATACGATGGATATGGCACTGCCGGACGCACTAGCTATTGCACACAAATAATTATAGCTCGTAAATTTTCAGAAAAATTATCATTATTAATTGCACCAACTTATTTACACTATAACTTAGTAGATAGTTTAAAGGATAAGAATGATGGTTTTGTTTTGGGATTTGTAGGTAGATATAAATTCAATAAAAGAACAGCTATTACTGCTGAATATGGATATAGAGTAATTAAGAATTTCGCAAGCAAAATTTACTACGATACATTTGCTATTGGTATTGATATTGAAACAGGCGGACACGTTTTTCAAATGCACTTTACAAACTCATTGGGTATTGTTGAAAATCAATTTTTTACCAAAACAACCAACAACTGGAAAACATTTGGTATTAGACTAGGCTTTAATGTAAGCCGCATGTTTGCTATATAAGAAGAAATATATTTTAAATATTTGAAAGAGGCTGATTCAAAACCGAGTCAGTCTCTTTTATTTTTATCAATTCTATTTGGCACGTCAATTGCCAAGTATGGCGTCCCTAAAAAACCAAGCAAAATTTGTAACTATATTGCCAAAAATTAGGTGTAATAGAATTATTAACTGACACATTGACTTCAATAACATGAATGACCACGACAACAATATAAGCATCGGCTTTAGTGATGTAATTGACCAAGACACCGAATTTATTCCTTTGCTCAGTGCAGATGACGAGGAACAAATGAATAACGAAGCTTTTCCAACTGATTTAGCTATACTTCCGCTTCGCAATACAGTATTGTTTCCGGGTGTAGTAATACCCATTACAGTTGGTCGCGACAAATCAATTGAACTTATTAAAGATGCTAATTCGGGTAACAAAATAATTGGTGTTGTATCTCAGAAAGATGATAAAAATGAAGACCCTAAGATTGATGATTTAAACAGAGTTGGAACTATTGCGCAGGTGCTTAAAGTATTGCGTATGCCCGAAGGAAACACTACTGTTATCATACAAGGGAAACGTAAATTTGAGTTAGCAGAAGCTACACAAAACGAGCCTTACCTGCGCGCCAAAGTAAAAAAGGTTAAAGAAAAATCACCTGCCAAAAACGACAAGGAATTTGAAGCGTTGGTTAGTTCAATTAAGGACCATGCGCTAACAATCATTAAGCTGTCGCCACAAATACCATCAGAGGCATCTTTTGCATTAAAAAATATTGATAGCACTTCGTTCCTTATCAATTTTATTGCAAGCAACTTAAATGTTCCTGTTGCCGATAAGCAAAAATTACTTGAAGAAGGTAATTTAAAGGTAGCCGCAAACTCAATATTGGGGTATCTTACCAAAGAAATCCAAATGCTTGAATTGAAAAGCCAAATTCAGAGCAAAGTGAAAGTTGATTTAGACAAACAACAACGCGATTATCTATTAAATCAACAACTAAAAACCATACAAGAAGAGTTGGGTGGCAATAGCAACGACGAGCAATTACATGACTTTGAAGCACGTGCCAAATTAATGAAGTGGAAGCCCGAAGTAGAAAAACAATTCACAAAAGAATTTGAAAAAATGAAACGCATGCACCCTAACAGCCCCGAGTATAGTGTGCAAGTAAACTACCTTGAAAACATTTTAGATTTACCTTGGGATACTTACACTACCGACAATTTTGATTTAAAACACGCACAAAAAGTATTAGACAAAGACCACTACGGACTTGAAAAAGTGAAGGAGCGCATCATAGAATACCTTGCAGTTTTAAAACTAAAAGGCGATTTAAAATCTCCCATCATCTGTTTGTATGGCCCTCCTGGTGTTGGTAAAACATCACTAGGAAAATCAGTTGCCAAAGCTTTAGGCCGCAATTTTGTGCGCATGAGTCTAGGTGGTTTAAAAGATGAAAGTGAAATTCGCGGACACCGCAAAACCTACATTGGTGCAATGCCAGGCCGCATACTTCAAAACTTAAAAAAGGCCAAAACAAGCAACCCTGTTTTTATTTTAGATGAAATTGATAAGGTTGGAAATAACTTTCATGGCGACCCTTCATCAGCACTGCTTGAAGTGCTTGACCCTGAGCAAAATAGCACATTCTATGATAATTACGTAGAGATGGATTATGATTTAAGTAAAATACTTTTTATTGCAACAGCCAATAGTTTACAAACCATACAACCAGCTTTGCGCGATAGGATGGAAATAATCGATATTACTGGCTACACCATCGAAGAAAAAATTGAAATCGCTAAAAATCACCTCATTCCTAAACAAATTGAAGACCATGGCTTAACTAAAAAACAAATCGCATTTAGCAACGAAGTAATTGAAACCATTGCAGACCGTTATACCCGCGAAAGTGGCGTGCGTGCATTAGATAAGCAAATTGCAAAGGTAGCCCGTAACCGTGCAAAAAATGTTGCCATGCGCGAGAAGTTTGATGTAAAATTGAATGTGGATGATGTGAAAAACATTTTAGGTTCAGAGGTTTTTCATAAAGAAAGATATACTGATAACAATGTGGCTGGCGTTGTTACTGGCTTAGCTTGGACTCCTGTTGGTGGCGACATCCTTTTTATTGAAGTAAGTTTGAGTAAAGGTAAAAACGGAGGCAAGCTCACATTAACTGGCAACCTAGGAGCGGTAATGAAAGAAAGCGCTGTGATTGCATTAGAGTACCTAAAATCACACTCAGATAAATTCGGAATACTAGCTTCAACATTTGAAGAATATAACATTCATGTTCATGTTCCCGAAGGAGCAACCCCTAAGGATGGACCAAGTGCAGGAATAACAATGCTTACTGCTCTAACATCGGCACTAACACAACGCAAGGTAAAAAACAAACTAGCCATGACTGGAGAGATTACATTGCGCGGTAAAGTGCTACCAGTAGGTGGTATTAAGGAAAAAATTCTTGCAGCAAAACGTGCAGGCATTGAAGAAATTATTTTGTGTGCCGACAACAAAAAAGATATTGAAGAGATAAAAGCATCTTATATTGAAAAAATGAAATTTCATTATGTGACGGAAATGCAACAAGTGCTTGAATTGGCTTTGATGAAAGAGTTAGTGCCGAATGCAATTAATTTTAAGATACAAACAGAAGCTAACGCTAAAAAATCCAAAAAATAATGGATGTAGAATTCGAAGAAAAGTGGAAATTATTATTAGAGAAACTAGAAAAACTGTTTGGCGAAAAACCTGATGTGCAAAACATTTTGTTTATGATAGGTGTGCAAGAGTTGGGCGGCAAATACCGCAAATTTAACAAAGCGCAAAAGCTAGATGTAATGCATGTAGCAGTTTGCACCTTGCTGATGGAGTTTGGTTATTATGAATTTGAAAAACATGATGATGAAGGCTGGCCACACTTTACGGCAACTGAAAAATTACCTTTTTTAAAACCATTGCAACAAAACCATTTAATGCGCCAAGCCATTGTAACCTACTTTGAGAAAGGGGAATTTATATAACTTTTCGATTAAAACTTATCAACATTTATAAGTGAGTTTATTTATTAATTAGAACTTTAAAAAATAACTTAATTTGTATCAACAAATAAATTCTAATTGTTGTAATGTTTTTTTGCTATAGAGTACCATACTTTATTATTTTCGCTTTATTGCTTTTAGCGAAGTTGAGCGTTGCGCAAATTAACGACAACCTTACCTTTAAGGGAAAAGAAAAGAAGTCAGATTTAGAAATGAATAATATGTTTGGAAAAGTAAAATCTTTCAGACAAGAGTTTTTTGTTAATGATGAAAACATTGGCTACAAAAGATACTACAACTATTACAGCGATGAGTTTTTTTCCTTCAATCAGAGAGGATATATAACACAGCAAAAAAATTTCGATAAAAACGGGAACGCACTTTATCGCAAATTTATTGAGTACGACATCAATAATAGAATAAAGGAAACAACTGAATACGATACAATAGAAACACCATCTATTAAAATAAAAAATATCTATGATGCAAGTGGTTTACTTATTGAACGTAAACTTGAAACAAGCACAAATGGTGTTCTTACATTTAAAATAACCCATAATGAAAAAGGGCTTATTAGCAACCAAAATGTTTTCAATGGTAATAGCATTGTTAAATGTTCAGTTTATAGCTACGATGAATTAGGTAATAAATTTGTAACAGACTCTGTTGTTATTTCTTCAGCATCAAACAAAAAATTCAAATCGCAGACTGAAAAATATGATAATAATGGTAATATGTTGGAACAAGTATCCTACGACATTGATGGTAAAGTATCATTGAAATATGAATACAAATTTAATGCGAGCAACAACAATATTGAGTTTGCTTGTTATGGAACAAATGCTGTGCTAGAGGGAAACTATATTTACAAATTCGACACCAAAATGAATATGGTTGAAGAAGAAAAATTTACGGCAAACAAAAACACCACCGAGACCATTATGTACGAATATAAATATGATGCACAAGGCAATTGGATTGAGCGTACAACAAAGCATCACAACATTCCTAAAAACATCATCAAGCGAAATATTATTTACTATCAGTAATATAAAATTGCTGATTATTATTGCGCTCATCAACCAACAAAATTTATAATTTGTATTGCTCTAATTACTTAGGTAAAGAGTATTTTTCTAAATTCACAAAATGTTTAAAAAATTAAGTGGTATTAATAAACTTATACTTGTATTCAACTTTATTGCAGTTGCGTTATTGTTTGGTGCATACTTAAGTTTAGTAGTAAGCCCGAGTTTTTTTTACCCACTGGCATTTTTAGGCTTAGGTTTTTTAATTATTCTTTTCATAAATCTTTTGTTCGTTTTATACTGGATAATACTTTTTAAATTACATGCTTTATTATCATTTACTACAATACTCATCGGGTTGTTTTTATTTCCGCGCTTGTTACAATTAAAGTCATCAAAAACCGAAATTACATCAAAAACCACTGGCGATTCGTTAGTAAAAGTTATGTCGTACAATGTGCGATTATTTGATTTATACAACTGGACCAACAATAAAAAAACACGTGATAGACTATTTCAATTTATAAAAAATCAAGAAACTGATATTGCCAATTTTCAAGAATTTTATTCTGATGATTCAAACGAATTCATCAATGTAGATAGCCTAAAAAAGAAATTAGGTTTTACATTTTCTCATGTCTATTACACTACCACACTGCGCAATAAAAACCACTGGGGCATTGCCACTTTATCTAAATTCCCAATAATAGGCAAAGGCAACATTAAGTTTAATACAAAAGGAAATAATAGTTGCATCTATTCCGATATTGTAAAGGATAAGGACACCGTCAGATTTTATAATATTCACCTACAATCTATTCATTTTAAAAATGAAGATTATAAATTCATAGATTCCTTAAACAACAATAGAGATGTAGATGAAGTAAAAGGCACAAGAAAAATTTTGGGCAAATTAAAACGTGCTTTTGTTAAACGCAGCATACAAGTTGATTTAGTTATTGAGCATATCAAAAAATCGCCTTATAAAGTTGTTGTATGCGGAGATTTTAATGACACCCCAATATCCTATACCTATCAAAATTTTTCAGAAAATTTGGATGATGCTTTTATCCAAAGCGGAGTAGGTTTTGGCAGCACCAATAATGAAATTTTACCAAAACGTATCGATTATGTTTTCCATTCAAGGCAAATACAATCATATTCTTTCAAAACAATAAAATCAAATCTATCCGACCATTATCCATTAAGTGTTTTTGTAAGAATGGGTAAGAATTAAAGAGGATTTCTAAAAAGTTTTAGATTTAAACTAATCCCCTACTCCACAATCTTAAACTCCGTTCTTCTATTATTAGCGCGGTGTTCATCTGTATCATTTTCATTGATGGGTTGCGTGTCGCCATAGCCTTTGAATGATAAACGAGTGCTTGCAATTTGCTGTGTCAATAAAAAATCTACTACGCTTTTAGCGCGATTTTCACTTAACTGCTGGTTCTTTTCTTTGGCACCTACATTATCTGTATGGCCTGATATTTCTATCTTTAAACTTGGATTTTTGGCAAGGAAAGCAACTAGTTTTTGTAACTCATTTTTAGATTCTTCTTGTAAATCAAATGAACCAGAGTTGAAAAATATATTTTTTAGTACCACCTTTTCGCCTGCTTTTATGGGCGTAAGCGGAACATCTTTAATAAACGGTTCAGTAAGCGAAATATTTTCACCCTTCATTTGAAAGTTATCTGAGTAGAAAAGATAACCATTTTTACTAATGGTCATCATATAGTTTTTATTGGTTGGCAAGCAAACTAAAAAGTCGCCATTGCCACTGTTGCTGTAACTTTCAGCAACTAGTTTACCTGTTTCTAAATCAGTAAGTTCAAATCGTGCTTCAATACCTTTGTTTGTATTTTTATCATACACACGACCTTTAAAATATGAGGTGGGCAAAGGACGCAAAGCTTGTGGCAAATCAAAACTGTAAATATCATCCATACCAATGCCACCATTTCTTATTGAACTATAATATGCTTTTGTACCCTGCGCATTAACTATCAAACTATTTTCATTGTTAGATGTGTTGATGGGATAACCCAAATTAACTGGCTTTATAAACTTACCATCTTTGTTTTTGCGTGTGATAAATAAATCGCTGCTACCCATACCAGTATGGCCATACGAAGAAAAATATAATGTCTGATTATCAGGATGTATAAATGGAGAAGCTTCATCGTACTCAGTATTAATGCTATCGCCTAGATTTACTGGTGTTCCCCAATAACCTTCTTTGGTAAGTGTACTCATCCAAATATCACTACCACCTTTACCGCCATTGCGTTTGCTCACAAAAAATAAGTTGTTGCCATCGCTACTAATACTTGGTTGTGTATCCCAATACTGCGAGTTGATGGGCTGCCCCATATTTTGTGGTTTGCTCCATGTATCACCCACTTTTTGTGAGAAAAAAATATCGCAACTTCCAAAGCCCTTTCTATCTGCAGCATATTGTCCTGGGCCTTCTTCACAAGAAGTAAAAAATAATATTTGTCCATCTGGTGAAATACATTGTGCACCTTCATTACCAACTGAATTGATTGGCGGACCAATGTTTCTTCGCTTAGTCCAAGCACCATTAAGATTATTAGACGAATAAAAATCTTCATGCTTTTGTCTTTCATTTAAAACCTCCTTTGTAGTATCATCTGGTATCAACACCGTTACAATCAACGTTTGTCCATCCGCGGTAAGCGCAGGCAAATACTCTTGAAACCTTGAGTTAACGGCACTACCCAAGTTTTGCGGATTAAACTCAACAGGATGTGCGATGGCCCATTCTGCAAAATCTGCATTGCGCAAATTACGCTGTGCCTTGCGCTTTAGAGGTAAACTCTTAATTTCTGTTTTCAGGAACTTGTTAAAGTTATTTTTTGCTTCAGCATATTGCGATAGTTTGAGCTGTTCCTCTCCTAAACTATTATAATTATTTGGAAAGAATGCAGGGTCAATGGCCAAAGCCTTTTTGTAATTTTCAATTGCCTTTTCGCTTTTGCGTTTGTTGCTATACAAATCACCTAACACAGTATAAGCCTCAATAAAATTTGGGTCAACATCAATAGCTTTAAGGAGGTACATTTCTGCCTCATCATCTAACCTTGAATCAAAAGCTGCAATTGCTTTTTCAAATCTATCAATTGCCTTTTTTGATGTTGATGAATACTTCCTTTCCTGAGCAAATAGTACTTGAAAATTCAATATCAATGAAATGACAAAAATTATTTTAAAGAGTAATGAATTCATGAATTGGATTTTTATTTATTGGCAATAATATCTTTTTGTTTGTTAAGTATTTGTAGCGTGTCAAATACATTTTAATATCAACTTCCCAATTCCTTGCTGCCATCGGCATGCAATGCAAAGCGACCTTCACTGCGGTCATGAATCTGATCAGGACGCGGCCACGGCCAACCACCAAATTGTGTGCGGTGGTAATCTTCAAATGCTTGGTTTATTTCTTCTTTGGTATTCATTACAAAAGGTCCATATTGTATAACATGTTCACCAATTGGTTTGCCTTGCAGCACCAGTATTTTGGATTCTGAATTTCCATTTATAAACTCAATATCAATATCCGAAATCACTTCAACAGCATGGTATTTTTCAATACTATTATTTGCTAGTTTTATATCATTTCCTTCATAAAAATAAATGTTTCTATTGATACCTTTACTTGCTTTTGGCAATACAAAAGTTGCATTTGGTTCAAGTTTAATATTCCAAATACCAACCTCATTCTCTGGCATTGAGGCCCATGAATTGGGCGGCGGAGTTGGTGGTGTAATATCTTTAAATTTACCTACAATAATTTCTACTTCAGTATTTTTTCCATTTACATCTTGGTATTGTTTTTTGGGTATTGATTTAGACCAAAGCATTTTAAAATGAGGTTCTACCATTTTGTTC
>Ga0214921_10006687_pt1 | contig 15644 bp, 9 predicted proteins | sample LL1505_MetaG_FD_177992 | JGI IMG/M metagenome (GOLD analysis project Ga0214921, IMG submission 177992) | Freshwater microbial communities from Lake Lanier, Atlanta, Georgia, United States - LL-1505 | ecosystem: Environmental > Aquatic > Freshwater > Lake | place: USA: Georgia | collected 2015-05-28
AAGCAGGGGCGGGAATCATTGAGACCAACACCTTTAACTCCACATCGATTTCTCAAGCGGACTATGGGTTAGAGGGAGCGGTGCGGGATATCAATCTGGCAGCTGCTCGTTTGGCGAGAAAAGTCACGGATGAGTATTTGGCTGCGAATCCTGGAAAAGTGGCTTGGGTGGCTGGGGCGGTGGGTCCGACAAATCGAACGGCCTCAATGTCGCCTGATGTCAATCGGCCGGAATATCGGGCGGTGACCTTTACGCAGTTGGCGAAGTCGTACGGGGAGCAGGTACGGGCACTGATTGAGGGTGGGGTAGATGTTCTTTTACCAGAAACCACTTTCGACACATTGAATTTGAAGGCGGCTCTTTGGGCGATGGAGGAGGTTTTTGATGATTTGGGCTTCCGGTTGCCGGTCATGATCTCGGTCACGATCACCGATGCTTCCGGCAGAACCTTGTCGGGGCAGACAACAGAAGCTTTCTGGCACTCGATCCGTCACGCTCGGCCGTTCAGCGTCGGAATCAACTGTGCATTAGGTCCGAAGGAGATGAGGCCTTACATGGCTACTCTCTCGAAAATCGCAGACTGTTTTGTGAGTTGTTATCCGAATGCTGGACTACCCAATGCCTTTGGTGGATATGACGAAACGCCGGAGCAGATGGCAGAAGTTTTGGGGGAGTTTGCGCAGGCAGGGTTCTTGAACATGGTGGGTGGCTGCTGCGGAACCACGCCGGATCATATCGCTGTCATTGGACAGGCGGTGGCGCAAGCCAAGCCAAGGGTTGTACCCACGCCCGGTCGGGAAACGGTGCTCGCAGGCTTGGAGCCGTATGTGATTGGGACTGGGGGATCATTCACGGCAATTGGGGAGCGGACGAATGTGACTGGTTCGCCGAAGTTTTCCGCTTTGATCAAAGAGGAGAAGTTTGAGGAGGCGGTTGCAGTGGCCCGTCAGCAGGTGGAGGCAGGGGCGAATCTGATTGATCTAAATTTCGACGAGGCGCTGCTCGACGGGGAGGCAAGCATGTCGCGCTTCCTTCATCTGATCGGGAGTGAGCCAGAAATCGCGCGCGTTCCCTTTATTTTAGACAGTTCGAAGTGGTCGGTGCTTGAGGCTGGATTGCAGTGCGTTCAGGGCAAAGCGATCGTGAACTCGATCAGCCTCAAGGAAGGAGAGAAAGTATTTCTGGAGCAGGCAAAAAAAGTCCGAAGGTACGGTGCGGCCGTCATTGTGATGGCGTTTGATGAGGAGGGGCAAGCGGCGGATGCAAAGAGAAAAGTGTCGATCTGCCGAAGAGCCTATCAGCTGTTGACGGAGAAAGCGGGAATTGTCCCTGAGGATATTATTTTTGATACGAATATTTTGACGGTGGCGACAGGTATTGAGGAGCACAACAACTATGCGGTGGAGTTTATTGAGGCGGTTCGTGAAATCAAAAAAACGATGCCCGGATGTAAAACGAGTGGTGGGCTGAGCAATATTTCATTCTCCTTTCGTGGAAATACGACGGTACGGGAGGCGATGCACGCCTGTTTTCTTTATCATGCGATTCAAGCGGGGCTGGATATGGCCATCGTCAACGCGGGGCAGTTGGCGGTGTATGAGGAGATTCCTGCAGAGCTGAAGGACAGAGTGGAGGATGTGCTGCTGAATCGGAGGGCGGATGCGACGGAAAGGATGTTGGAGTATGCGGAGACGGTGAAGTCGGGGGGGAAAGTGGTTGTTAAAGATGAGGCATGGAGAAAGGGGTCGGTGGACGACAGGTTACTGCATGCTCTGTTGAAGGGAGTGACCGATTTTATTGATCAAGATACGGAGGAGGCGCGTCAAAAGTATGGTCGACCCTTAGAGGTGATTGAGGGGCCGTTGATGGGCGGAATGAGGCACGTAGGAGATCTTTTTGGAGAGGGCAAAATGTTTTTGCCTCAAGTAGTGAAGAGCGCGCGGGTGATGAAAAAAGCTGTGGCCTATTTGACTCCCTTTATGGAAAAGGAGAAGGAAGCGGCTGGGGACAAGAGCAAGGGGGCAGGGAAAATTCTAATGGCTACCGTGAAAGGAGACGTGCACGACATTGGAAAAAATATTGTGGGGGTCGTGCTGGCGTGCAACGGGTATGAGGTGATCGATCTTGGGGTAATGGTGCCATGCGAAAAAATTTTGGCCGAGGCGAAGTCGCATGGGGTGGATGTGATTGGCTTGAGCGGGTTGATTACGCCATCGCTGGATGAGATGGTGACGGTGGCAGAGGAAATGACGCGGGAGAAGTTTGAGATTCCTCTACTGATTGGTGGGGCAACGACCAGTGCGGCCCATACTGCGGTAAAGATTGCCCCCGCCTACAGTGGCTCGGTGGTCCATGTGATCGATGCTTCGCGGGTAGTGGGGGTAGCGCAAAAACTTCTATCCCTCGAGAATCGAGGAACATATCTGAAGCAGGTGCAAGTGGATCAATCCAAGGCCCGAAAGGATTACGAGACGAGGCGGGCGGCTCAAAAGTTACTTTCGATTGGGGATGCTAGGAAAAGGGCGGCCAAGTTTGACTGGTCGAAGGAGCCGGAGAGGCCGGAGTTCTTAGGGTTAAAGGTTTTTGAGGATTTTCCATTGGGAGAATTGGCGGAGTATATTGATTGGTCGCCGTTTTTTCATGCGTGGGAGTTGCGTGGGCGATTTCCAAAAATTTTTGATGATCCGGTCGTGGGGGTAGAGGCAAGGAAGCTCTATGCGGATGCGCAGATCCTTTTAGACAAGATTTTGAAGGATAAAAGAGTTCGGGCAAGGGGTGTGATGGCCTTCTTCCCTGCGAATTCGGAAGGAGACGATATTTTACTTTATGAGGATGATGCCCGAAAGAAAGTGCGAGCCAGAGTTCATGGATTGCGGCAGCAGATGGCCCGAAGTGATGGGGAACCGAATCGGTGCCTTTCTGACTTTGTAGCTCCGGTAAGTAGTGGGAAAAAAGATTATTTGGGAGCGTTCGCTGTGACGGCTGGGCATGGAGTGGAGGATTGGGCAAAAGAGTTGGAGAGGGGAAATGATGATTATCAAGCGATCATGTTGAAGGCTTTAGCGGATCGGTGTGCAGAAGCTTTTGCAGAGAAAATGCATGAGATTGCGCGTCAGGCGTGGGGCTTTGGAAGAAAAGAAGGTTTGTCGAAAGAGGATTTGATTGATGAGAAGTACCGTGGGATTCGACCCGCTGCGGGTTATCCGGCTTGCCCGGATCACACGGAGAAGAGGGGTTTGATGGCATTGCTGAATGCGGAGGAGAGCGTGGGCATTCATCTGACGGAAAATTGTGCGATGACACCGGCGAGTTCGGTGAGTGGGCTCTATTTTGGGCATTCGGAAGCGCGATATTTTGCAGTTGGTCCTGTCGGGAAGGATCAGGTCGAGGATTATGCCTCTCGCAAAGGGGTGACTGTTGGGGAGGCGGAGAGGTGGTTGAGGCCCAACCTAGCCTACGACCCCAAGGGTTAACTTTTGCGCAGAGTGTTGGTGGGGAGTGGGTTCAATTCCATTGACCCTAAAGCTAGCCCCTTTAGATTATGGCGATGAGCTTTTTAAAAATGCTTATGTTTGGAACTTTGGTGATTGGATTGCCCCTAGGGGTGGGTGCGCAAGAGGTAAAGAAGGAGAAACCGAACTTGGAGTTCGGTAAAACCCAAGATTTGGAGATCGATTTAGTGACCGTGCCCGATTCGGTCGGCTCGGGGGGGAAGTCGGAGCCTACGGTAGATAACAAAAACGCTACCCAAGCGGGAAAATGGTTAAGAATCGACGTGCCTTTTTCTACAACGAATAAATTCACGCCTGAAGTGAAGTTCAAATTTTCGCTTGAGGGATACGAGGGAGTTCCAGATACGGAGGGGGGGAAGATGAAGGAGAAGTATGTAGTTTTGACTGGGGAGGCAACGTACCGAGATGTTCCAAGCGGAAATAAGCATTATGCCGGGGTCTTTCTTCCCCCCGCGTCAGTCCTTCGCTTTGCAGGGCTTAAAGCGAATGGCGAGGGTGATTGGTCCAAGGGAATGATGAACTTAAAGGTGGAGGCTGCAGAGGCTGGGACTCCGGTTGAGGGGGCGTTCGACTTACAGGCGGCAAAAGAAAAAGGTCCGAGCGGGCGTGGTGGGAAGAAGGATATAGATTGGAATAAGAGTGCTGATGCGCAGGAAGTCAATGGGGCGCTGTTGCCAATTTATGACACCCCATTTTGGCCCAAGGATTACAAACGGTATCCGCAACCGAAAAAGCCTTAGCGGTTCGGCCTTTTTCTCATGGCGACATTTGCGCGAAGGCTGGTTTTGGATGTGGGGGCGGGGGAGGTGCGGATCGGTGAAATCACGCCTGACAAAAAAGGTTTTCCCGTTTTCACCATGTTGCGAGCGATGGAGTTGAGCTCGGATCCAACCAAGCCAGCTGAATTTTTCCCTGCAGTTCTGCAAGCAGTTGGAGCTTTGGCCAAGGAGATAGGAATCAAAAGCGGATTTTGTTCTCTCTGTTTGGGGGGGCCGTCTGTATTTACGCGGGTCATTAAATTACCTTTAACTGACCCTGCCCGGGTGGAGCAGATGGTGGGATTTGAAGCCCAGCAAGCTATTCCCGCGATTGAGGAGGCTTGCTGGGATTTTCAGGTCTTTCCTCCTGGTCAAGCGGGTGCGGCAGAGCTGGAGGCTCTGATTGTTGCCATGAAAAGGGAGACGGTAACCGAGACAATGGCGGCCGCCTCGGCGGCGGGCATGAAGACAGATATGGTGGATCTGGCTCCAACAGCACTGATCAATGCTTTTCGATATCAGTATCCCGAGGTTGAAAGTTGCACTCTTGTTTTGGAGATTGGGGCGCGGGCTACAAATATCATACTGATCGAGGGGAAAAAGATTTTTTGTCGGGTGGTACCCTTAGGGGGAGCAAGCGTAACGCAGGCAATCGCTGCTGATTTGCAGGAATCGTTTGCGGGGGCAGAGGTGCTGAAAAAAGCCAAAGGATTTGTCCATCCGGGAGGCTCTTATGAAGAGCCAGCGGACGAGCAGGCGGCGAGAATCAGTAAATTAGCACGGGGTGTGATGACTCGCTTGCATACAGAAGTGGAGCGTTCGATTACATTTTATCGCAGTCAGCAAGCGGGGGGGAGACCGACGCGTGTTTTGCTAGCGGGTGGCGGGGCCGCATTGGGTCTTACCGATCTTTTCTTCCGCGATAAGCTAAAGGTTCCCGTTGAATATTTCCAGTCGTTTCGCCGAATCGCAATCGGGTCAGGGGTCAATCGGGCTGAAATAGGTAAAAACTTTCCTTCTTGGGCCAGCCTGGTGGGGGCTGGCTTGAGGGCGTTACCGGATAGTCCTTGTAAGATTAATATTTTGGGATCGGAGCAGAAAGCAGCTGCAAATCGCACCAAAGATTTACCTGCCATGGTTGCGGCAGGTGTTGGGTTAGGGGTAATTCTTTTGCTACCAGGGATTCATGGATTTTGGCAATCGGCAAGGCTGCGAGCGGTGATTTCCCCCCAAGCGGCGGAAGTGGAGGAGGCAGAAAGTGCCTTAACCCAGGTCACAGGAGAGCAAAAAAAAGCTACTGATATCCTCAATTTAGCGAATCTGGCTTTTAGTTTGGAGGGGGAGCGGATGCGATGGCCGCTACTTTTCGATGAACTACAGTCAAAAAGTCTTCCTGGTTTGTGGGTGACCTCTTTGAAGCTTGCTGAAGATGCACCCGCATCTGAAGGGGGGGGGGTGGCTGCCAAGTCACCCGTGGGTAAACCGGCTGTTCCGGTTTTAGAGATTGGGGGTTTCTTTGAGACCCAATCAGAAGCGGCAGATGCGAAAGTTGTGGAGGATTTCCGGCTGGCTTTATCCAACGGCGGGATTTTGCAAAATGTTACGACTACCCAGCGGGATAATCCTGAGAGGGTAGATGGAAAGACAGAGCAGGTGGCACTTCGATTCGCGATGCGGGCGGAGTGGCCTGTGGGGGGTGTTGTTCCAGCGGAGGCGGCAAAAAAGCCGGCTGCAAAGTGAAGGGGAAAATGAGCCTGCTTCAAATTATGGCAGTGGCTGGCGGGGCACTCTTTCTTCTTCTCGTGGCGGCACTGAGCTGGTTTGGCTGGAGTTCTTTAGGAGATACGCAAGGGCAAGCGCAGGCTTTAGCGGATCGCAAGGTGAAGCCTGAATTGGCTGCCATTTTGAGTCGTCCTGGAGGAGCGGGTGCTGCCCGCAAGGAAGCGGTAGAGATTGGGAAATTGGGAGAGGAATTTAGCAAGGCTGAGGAGGCTCTTGTAGCGAGTTGGAGGGAGGGTTTGGTGCAGGCCTCAGGGGAGGGTCAACCTTGGTCCCAAGATGCGAATCAGTGGAAAGACAGATTGATTGCAGCAAATGATCGGTTGAGAAAGCGGGCAGGAAAAAAAGGGGATAACAGCCGAGTCATATTAGCGGATGATTTTTATTTAGGCCTTCAAGAGTTTAAGCAGCAAAATCCGCCGGCAGCCCAAGTTCCGGGGTTGGCGCTTCAGCTATCTGTTTCCGAAAAGATTGTGGAGATTCTGATGGATGCAAAAAAATCTGCCTTGGAGGGTTATCCAACCCAGTGTCTCTTGCAAACTCTGGTGGGTCCGGTCATTGCACCCGCGGAAGGAGCTAAAGCAGGCGGTGAAAAGCCCAAGGGCTCTGCTGAGGCGAGTGGAATCTTGAGAGATGGCTATACACTTCAGCTGGAGTGCTCTCCAGAGGTTCTTTATGGGTTCATTCAAAGGCTGGCCAAAGATCCATGGCTGTTTGTTGTTGTTGATATGAATTTAGAGAATGACTTAAAGGATTTTCCAAAGCGAAGTGAAGTTGTCAAAAAATTTGTAAGTGATAAGAAAGGTTCTGAAAGTGTTCCTTCGACTGGGGAGGGGGCGGAAGCGGGTAGTGAGGTAGCCCGAGGAAGCGCGAATGCAGTGAGCCGCCCCCCTTTGCTGATGGTTTTAGCTGGGAAAGAGCGACTCAAGGTTGTGATTCGGGTTGATTTTGTTAGCTGGAAATCCGCAGTGCCAGGAAAGCCTGTGGCAAAGGGGAAATCCACATGAAGCTATCTCCTTGGTGGGTGGGTGGAGTGGGCGGACTGGTCGCTCTGGGCGTTGTGGGCATGGTCCTTGGGTTTTTTTTGCCGGGGTGGCCTGAGCTGGTAGAAACTCCTGAAGGGGGAGGAAAATCCCCTGGGGCGGAGCTAAAGCAAAAAGCGGGCGATCTAAACACCAAAGTTACTGAATTAGATAAAAGAAAGAGTGGCTGGAAAGATGAGTTAAGCCGCCATCGGGTTTTTGTATCGCGAAGTTTGGTATTTCTGCCGAAAGAGTCGGAGCCGGTTCAGCCTTTGAACCCTGCTCAAGTCACGGAGGATGGAATCCAAGTGGGGTGGAAACTGAAGTATGGTTTTTCTCCTGAGGATCCTGAGGTGGGTCAGCAAGATGAGGATCAAGATGGTTTTACTAATTTGGAGGAGTACGAAAAGAAGACAGACCCTAAGGATGCTGCGAGCAGTCCCTCGAAGTGGGTCAAAGTTAAGATTGAATCGGTGGATCTTGCGAAGGTTACAGTAGGACTATCTGGAAAGAGCGAAGGGAGGTACACCCTGCGGTTCAAAATCGGTCCAAAGCCCAAGGATGTGGATGTGGTGGTGGGGGATAAGCTTTGGGTTGTGGCCGCAGCTCAGGGGGTGGAAATCCTGAAAAGTGACGAGGAGATGAAAAGTAAAGTTGGGGGCACAAACCTATGCCCGCACGCTATCGCACTTCTCGTCAAAGAGTATAAGGAAGATAAGGGCGAAAAAATGGATGAGAAGACGAAGACGCGAAATGAGTACGACGATTCGATGCTTGTTTTACAACGGCTGGATGAAATTAATGAAAAGTTCGAAATCAAAATCGATGAAAGAGGTAAGCCTCGGGGGGTAGATTGGAGCGTAGGAGATGTGAAATTCATCTCCTCAGTTCCAGGGGAGGGTCAAATCGGACCTTACCGCGTGGGACAGGCCTTTTCGTATGGTGGTAAAAATTTCGCTCTGGTAGAAGCTACACCTCAAAAGGTCACTTGGAAAATGAAGCCTGAAGGAGAGTTAATCTACATTTTGCCAAAATAGATACTCACAAGGTATTCCGAGTCGTTGGTAGGTTCTTCACGGATGGGATGGGGGCGCGTTGACCCTGCAGTATGAGAAGGCGGTATATTTTCAAGTTGTGAGATATCTTCTTTTGTGCACCGGGTCACTTTCCCTTCTTCAGATGAGTGCTTTGGGGCAAAATACAGCTGATGAGACAACTCCAATGGAGGTGGCACCTCGGGTTCAATCCTCTGCGGAGCTGACTCAAAGAGAGATTGATCGTCGAAGAGAAGCAACATTTCGGCTGAATGAGAACTTGGACTTAGCGGAGCGTTTATACCAAGCAGGGGAGTGGGAGCATGCACAAGCAAAGTTCCGTCTCGTGATGAATCAAACCGATCCACAAACTACGACCTCTGGATTCTATCATCGAGCCAGAACAGGGGTTGCCAAGTCGCTTGCAGCTCAGGCGTTAGCGCAGGAAAAAAAGGGCAATATGGCGGAGGCTGCCGGACTGATGAAGCAGGCTGCTGATTTAGATCCGGCCAACGCTTTGGTCGCCAAGCAGGCGGCTTCCTATCAGGAGGAGGCGGGCAGAGCGAGTGATCCGTTTGATGGAAATCCCGCAGCAACGGCCGATCTAGTCGCAAAAACGCAGGAAATAAAAAAGCTTCTTGCGTTAGCTGATCAACTTACGGAGACAGGCCAGTACCGATCAGCCAGAAAAAAGCTGGACGATGTTCTGCGAATCGACCCTTACAATCTAGCTGCGCGAAAAAAGATCGAGGCTGTTGAGCAGAAGAGGCTTCTCGTTGCTGACAAGAGGTACGATGCAAGCAGGGTCAAGGCGATGACGCAGGTGACTGAGGCTTGGGTTCCACCACCGCATGCTAGGGTAGATTCGAAGCAGACTCGAGCTACTGGTAATGCAGGGGCATCGAACGCGGCTGAAATTTTGCAAGCTTTGTCGTCGATCGAAATTCCTGAGCTGGTTTTCAATGAAAAGCCAGTGCGAGCTGCGGTGGAGGAACTGCAAAGGTTGAGCGAGCAGAATGACCCAAAGAAAAGAGGTATTAACTTTGTTCTTCGATTGCCGCCATCGACGGAGGGCTCTGATCCAGAAGCGGCGACGATCAGCTTAGAATTAAGAAATGTGAAACTGCAGACTGCCTTAAAGTATCTTTGCGATCAGATTCGTGGTGGGGACAAGCTGCGTTATGATGTAGAGAACAGCGCAGTGTTTATTCTGCCTGTCACGGAGACAGGAGGGGATCTTCAGATACGCAGTTACAATCTGCCTCCAAGTCTTCTTGCCAATTTAGGCAAGCCCGGGATGACCCCCAAGGAGCTGGGGGCTTTAGTTTTGGAAAGTATTGGAGTCAATACGACGATCGCGGATTCATCGGCTACATGCTTTTCAGATACCGGTAAACTGGTTGTGCGAAATACGCCCAATGAGCTGAACAAGATTGAGCAACGAATTCGGGACGCCCAAGGGGAGCCTCCGCAAAGGCAGTTTGAGGTGGAGACGAAGTTTCTCTCTTTTACGGAAAATGATGTCAAGAATTTCACTTTTAATTACAACGTAGCCTTTAAAAATGGGCCCAATGGGGGCGGGAATTATTCTAGTAGCATTCCGATTCCCGGGGTCCCTGGGGCGCCGTTTACGCCAGTCCAGGCGACAAGCGTTGCAGCAAACACAAGCGGATTGAGGGGCACCGCAGGCATCAATCCGGGAGGAGGATCGGTCACCGCATTGCAAGCGCTCTTAGATCCCACGTATCCACAGAACGCGTCGAATCAGATTGGAGTAAATTCTCAAGTATTCGGTCGAGGGTTTGCAGCTGTCCTCCAACTTTTACAAAATGCGATTGGAAAAGACCTAGTTGCAGCACCGCGTGTTACCTTGGCGGACGGGAAGCAGTCAAAAATCGTTATTTCCCGTCAAATGTTTTATCCAACTAGCTATACTCAGCCCACTGTGCCGAATAATGATCAAGGCGTGGGTGCAGGATTTATCTTACCGAGTAATCCAACGGGCTTCGAGTCTCGTAATATTGGGACTACACTGGAGGTGAAAGGGGAATCCACATCCATCCCCAAGGCTGTAGATCTAGATTTCACAAATCTGCTAGTTGAAGATTTTGAGGGATTTGTAGATTACGGCGTACAAATTGCTTCAGCCCCTATTAATCCCCTCAGCCCAACTGCAACAAACAATATCGTAGGTACCGCGCCCTTTCTTGTCCCGATCTTTACAAAAAAATCACTTCAGAGTCGAGTTCGACTGATCGATGGAGAAACTGTGGGGATGGGAGGTTTAATCTCCGATACAGTTCAGCTTGTAGATGATAAAGTCCCCATGCTTGGGGATATACCGATGTTAGGTCGCCTTTTCCGAAGTGAAGCTTCGCAGAAGATTAAAAGTAATTTGGTGATTTTCTGTACTGTGCGAATTATTAATCCCGACGGGAGTTTGGTTTTTCCCGAAGATGATGAGAATCCAGAGTTTGCCCAAGGTGGTTCCTCAGAAATGATGCCTTCTGTGCCATGAAAATATTTCCTATTGAGATCACTTTGGGTTTATTGCTTTTAATTTCAGGAGTTGTCAGGGCTGCTCCTCTTCAAGAGCAGGTGGAGATGGAGACAGCGAAACGGGAGCAAATGCTTGTGCCTCTTCAAGCTGCTTTTGCTGCCAGCAAGAAGTTCGTGTCCGATGGGCAAAGCTCACAGGGTTGTGAAATTCTGGAGAAAGCCTATGCTGCGTTACCTGAAACATTGAGGGAAACGCCTCTTGCTTCGGATGTGAGAAAGACACTTGCCAAGCTCCAGGCACTATTAGCCCAAGGAGCTGCAGAAAAAAATCATTGGCCTGAGGCGCGGAAGCGGGCGTTGGCCTCCCTGCAGTATGAACCGCAAAACGAGAAAGCATTAACCCAGCTCCAGCAGGCGGATGAAGTTTTGCGCAGGGGAACGGCGGGGGGGGATGACATTAATCCAGCGCTTACGACAAAGTTCTTTGATCGGCTGAATGTTGTTAGGACGGGGCTTGAGGAGGCGCAGGCGTTGCGTGAGACTGGGCAACTGCAGAAATCAGAGGAGCGGTACGAGGATGTTCTCCAGGCCGACCCGTTTAATCAGGTTGCAACAGAGGGGATTAAAAAGATTTATCAGGAGCGTGGTTTAGTTGCAGAGAAGGCGCGAGACCTAAGTAATTTGGAGCGAAGAAGAGAAGTTCGCGAGGCATGGAACAATATTTATCCCAAGAGCAGCAGCGTTGCGGGGGGCATCGAGGTCACGGGAGCGCTTACCGCTTCTCCGTCTTATGTTCTGGAGCAAAAGATGCAGAAAACAGTGATTCCGCAGGTGGATTTCTCTGGTGCTGATCTTGAGACAATACGCCGTGCGCTCGTTAGCTTGAGCCGGACTTATGACTCCGATGCTGGCAAAGGAGGTGTGAACTTTGTGGTCAGCACCGACGTCGCTAATCCACAACCTGTTACTTTGAAGTTGCGGCAAACTACCCTGGCGGAAGTGGTTCGCTACATCGCACAGATTGCTGGAGTGAAAGCTCGTATTACCGACATCGGAGTTACCTTTGGTCCGCTGGTTGAGAAAAGACCCGAGTTAAATTCTCAAAACTTTACCGTTAGCCCGTCCTTCTTCAAGGGGGCAGAGGATAAGGAGCAAGGGGTGACGGGGGGTGCTCTCCGAGGAGCTGCATCGGCCGGGGCAGTTGGGGGGGCTGACGTTCCAACCGGACAGAATGAGCAGAAAAAGCTAATGGCTCTTGGAGTTCAGTTCCCTCTGGGGGCGTATGCGGTTTACAATCAGAAAACAAGTCAGTTGAAAGTGGTGAATAATCAGGAGATGTTGGATATGATTGGTATGCTTATCAGCGCTGCCGAGGAGCAGACCCTTTTGATTCAGGTCGGAGTTCGTTTGGTGGAGATCAATCAACTTGACTTAGATTCGATTACAGCAAATTCCACGTTTGGTGGGAATGGACCTAGTTTGCTTTCGGCAGTGCCTGCAGGCTTAAATCCCGCAAGTAGTGGCGGGACACCAAGTGCCTCACAACAGCGAGGCGTAAACGCACAGCTTAATCAGATTCAGGGTGTGGGTTTGTTGCCAAACAATACGCTCCAGTCGTTTCTCCAAAAAGGAGTGCTAGCTGGGACAAATCAGACAACCTCTTACTCCCTCAATACGATGGATTTTGGCGGAACAATATTCGACTCTTTCACTTTTAGCACATTAATTACTGCGATATCCCAAAAGAACAGTGCAAATGTTCTGGCCAATCCATCGATCATTTTGAAAAGGGGTCAAAAAGGTGTGATTGAGGTAGCTCAAGAATTCAAATATGTAAAAGAGTATAGCGATCCACAATCATCCATCCGAACTATACAACCCACAAATACTACTGGTTCAATAAATGTTACAGCCGTGCCTGGTCCTGAAACAGTAATCGGCTCTTTTCCATCGCAAATTAGCGACCCCGTCCCGATCGGGGTGAAGATGGGTGTAAAGCCAGACGTTACGGGGGATAACAGTAGAGTTCTCTTGGAGCTAGAGCCAAGTTTTGTAGATTTCGAGGGTTTTATAAACTACGGAGTAAACATCTACTCCTCCTATACACAAACTTACTACAACACAACTGAGCTTCTTATAACCAACAATATCCAGCAGCCGGTCTTTATTCGACGGGATTTAACTCTGCCTGCTGTTGAGGTGACGGATGGCTATACTCTTCTTTTGGGAGGCCTGCTCAGAGAGGATATCCAAAAAATCGATGAAAAAGTTCCCATAATCGGTGACATTCCCATCTTTGGGCGTGCGTTTCAGGGAAAGACAGAGCAATCCATTAAGAAGAATACGCTTATCTTTGTTACGCCACGCATCTTGGATGTGAGCGGGCAACCGCTGAATCCTACAGCAGGTTCCCCCGCCACTACCACCGCCTCAACCAGTGGACCTCCTTAGTTTTTATTTTCTGACGAGGCGGTAAGGGAATTCGACGGGGATCTCTCTTACATTGCCCGCCGACCAGCCTGCCAAGTTGGCCACGCTGTATCCCGCACCCCCAAATACAAAGTAGAAGAGAGAGCTCCAGGTGTCTGCTGTCTCCGACTTGGCGTACCAGAGGTGTGGCTTTAAATCTACCGGCCCGTGGACAGGAAGATCGATACCCCCCCGCCGCTCATCTTTTCCAATTTTGATTTTTTCAAGGGACTCATACCGAATCCAAAGGGGTTTTGTGTTGGGCGTGGGAGTGACAGGAAGTGCGGAAGAGACTTTAATCTCAGGCCGACGCTGGATCCTGGACTGGTTGGCTGACTCCATGGTGGGGGAGTCGATCGGGATCTGCAAAATTTGTCTATAGGTCCCTGCAGGCAGGTAGAGAACTTTATCGGGATCTTCGTTAGGAATCTCTACCTCAGAAGGAAGATTGAGATTTGCAATCTCGGGAGTCAGTGGGGGTTTTGGGGCTACTTGCTTCACGCTCGTGCGATTTGGCGTATTCGTTTGGGGGGTCGCACTGCCCATTGAATCTTCAACTGGTGCAGAGGGGGCGACCTCTCCCTTTTCGTCAGCGTTTGCCTGTTTGTTTTCAGCCGTGGATGCTCCGCCCATTGGGTCGGCGAGGGGCACCACCTCTGCAGGAGTGGTCGTAGGCTGATTCGTAGCTGCGGATTGGGAACCTCCCATGGGGTCAGCTTCAATACCATCTCGGGCGAGGGCGAGTGAGCCAGCAATAAAAAGGATTAGGAAGCGAAAGATCATGTGATCAGGCCTACTCTGCGTAGCCAAACAGCAGCATGCGGATGATCTGCGCTCCAGCCTTGGAGTTCCCAAAGCCATCCGACTTTCTCGGCAAAAAGATAAAGCCCCCCCAAACCAAAAATCAGGATTGAGCTGGTTCCTGCTAAAAAAGAGGGAATACGATTTCCTTGGCCTAAGGCGACCGAAAGACGCGTCCAAACAAGAAAGCCAAATAGAACAAAGACGCTGCTAAAAATTGTAGCCGCAACATTCCGTCGGGCATCGGTCATTCCAAAGGCGATTCCAAAAAGACAGAGAAGGGGGCAAGCCAGAGGATAGGCCAAGCGATTCCAGTGTTCGGTTTCGTAGGGTGCGCGGAGGCGGTCGTTCAGGCGGGATCGATCGCCGGCTAGTCGGGCTACGTCGGGCCAAGGGAGTTCGTCGGGGGGGAGGAGTCTAGCGGCAAGACTTTCTGGTGGTGCGGTACACTCGGGCAGCACCAACTCGGGCAGAAGGGGGCCGAGAGTCTCATGGGCTTCAGCGTTGCTGTAGTCGGCGCGACGAACCCCCTGAAAGTGCCACACCCCCCCTTGGTAAAAGGCGGAAGTGGCGAAAAGTTTTGATTGATCGTGCCCATCAGGTTCAGAGCGAAAAAGAATTTCTAAATTTTCTGCCTTTTTTTCCTTCAGGTGGATTCGCCCGATATACCATATTTCGCTTTGGGTAGCGCCGGGTACGATGGGGGAGCGGTAGACGATTTGCTGAAATGTATTTTCCTCTACGGGTTCCTGCTTGATCTGTTTTTTCACTTTCTCGCGCCCTGCTTGGGCTGTAGGAGAGAGGGAGTAGGAGAGGAAGTAGAGAATGACGGACAGCCCCGCACTACAAATTAGAAACGGCTTAGCGAGAGTGACAGGGCTCATTCCAGCGGCCAGTAGGGCGACCGATTCCCGATGTCGGGAGAAGTAAGCCAAGACGTAGAGAGTCGCAAAGAGGACGGCGACAGGCAGGATCGATTGAGCAAGATCGGGTAGTTGGATGAGGAAGTATTTTACGAGAAGTGGGAAGGGGGGATTTTTCTCCACCAGACGTCCTAATTTATCAAAGATATCGAACATGAGCCAAAGAACGAACAGTGCGGTGATGACAAAGACAAGCGGTAGGAGGACTGAACGCCAAAGATATTTTTCGACGATTTTCATTTTCCGTGCGAATCTAGACATAGCATCTCGATGAACCTTGCCCACGATCTTTCTGCATTGGAGGAAACCGTCAAGCGTTGCCACTCCATGGTTCCTGCGGTGGAGGCGGCGGGGCGGGCACTGGCAGAGAGGGTGAAGGCGGGGGGGAAAGTCTTAACGTGTGGAAATGGGGGTAGTGCAGCGGATTCAATGCATTTTGCAGAGGAGATGACCGGCAGATACCGCGGAAATCGTAGGGCATTGCCTGCAATGGCCCTTTGTGCGGACGGCTCGGCGTTGACCTGTATTGCGAATGATTGGTCGTATGAATATGTCTTCTCGCGGCAGGTGGAGGCGTTTGGGCAAAAAGGGGACGTGCTACTTGTCTTCAGTACGAGTGGAAAATCCCCTAATATTCTTAAGGCCATTGGGGCGGCTAAGATTCGTAATATGCTGATTATAGGTGCTTTAGGCAAAGATGGTGGGCCTGCTAAGGGGCTATGTGATCATGCCATTGTGGTGCCGAGTGAGGATACGTCACGAATTCAGGAGATACACGGATGGTTGATCCACGCTTGGCTTGAGTGTGTGGAGACGTTGGTAATCGGAAAGAGTTAGCGGGGAAGGA
>Ga0214921_10006688_pt1 | contig 15644 bp, 9 predicted proteins | sample LL1505_MetaG_FD_177992 | JGI IMG/M metagenome (GOLD analysis project Ga0214921, IMG submission 177992) | Freshwater microbial communities from Lake Lanier, Atlanta, Georgia, United States - LL-1505 | ecosystem: Environmental > Aquatic > Freshwater > Lake | place: USA: Georgia | collected 2015-05-28
GACAGCGGGTTCGGCAGGTGCTTCAACGGGGACCGTCACTGCTTGAACCGCAGGTGTTCTGCGGATTTTGAGTGTATCCTCGTTTTCCCAGACTAGAACGCCGTCTTCTGGGTATAGTTGGTCCACAAGCAACCGGGTAAGTTGCTTGACACTTAGATTCTTGATTCCTTCATTCTCGTCAATGTTAGTCAGTGCTCGGTAGAAACAGTTAATGATGATAGACGACATTCTTCTTTATTGGCTCACGTACTACCGGTGTTTCTAACTAAGTCAAATCCATTTTGGACGATTTTCCATTTTTCCGACTTTTTGGCTCTTCATTTTTTCAAAAAATATAAAATGGATTTGAAATTGAGTATGAACTAAGAAGTAGGATCAAAATGCCAAGAAATACACAAGGAGGTTCGGGACACAAGTCTCAAAAGAATTCTGAAGGAAACAAAGCTCGAAATAATCGTCTCAAAGGAGATGCATTGATTGAAGATATTTTAGATGAAGTGTCAACAGAAGGCATCGTAGTAGGTAAGGTCACTCGCCGTCTAGGATGTGGACGCATGGAAATCGCATATTTCAGCGATAAAGGAGAAGCGTTCCTGCTTCAAGCACCACTACGAGGTGGAATGCGTGGAAAAGGAAAGAAATCGGTTTGGGTAGACATTGGAAGTCTCGTGATGGTTGCAGAAACCGAACTAAGTGGAAAAACACATGAAATTATTGCAGTCATGTCGCAAGAACAAGTTGTGCGATATCGAAAGGCAAAACCAGATGCGGATCCTCGACTCTTCATCAAGGACGCAACAGTGGAAGATGATAAAAAAGACGAAGTCCTCTTTGAGGATGACGAAGACGATGAGGTTAATATTGATAACATCTAATCGCAAAACAAGACAATGAAGTTTGGAATTACGGGTCTGTTTGCTACATTCTTTTTAACGTTCCTATTCTACACATCCTATCAACATTCCAAACTTCCTGTGTTGGATCAAGTTCCAAATGTTCCTGGATTTTTAGTTCCCATTTCAACTGGAAAAGAACGAGTGACATCCGGTGGAAATCGCGATGCATCTATGCATACTCAATACGTGCGTCGTAAGGCAACCGTCGATGGATTCTGGGCGTCTGGAGGAGTCATGAAAGAAACCACTCATACCACTGGATTCACAACGGGAGTTGTAGAAGTCTACAATTTATCCGATGTCTGTATTCGCAATTACCAACGTGCAGCTGCAGTGTGTGCTGCAGTGTTGGACGGTGGAGATGCGATGGCCGAATACTGCCAAGTGTGGGATGGTGGAGAGTCTGGATTGGTTGCCGATGGTGGAAATGCGGATACAGAATTTTGTTAAGAATAGACAATGTCATCACAATGTATAAAAAACACTTGCGGAACAACACAAATTAAGTTTCAATTACGACGTGATACGTTAACTCGTTGGACAGAACTTGGAGGAACCTTAATTCTTGCAAATGGAGAACCCAGTGTAGTAACCGACACAGGTCAAATGAAAATTGGAGATGGTGTCACAGTTTGGAGTGGATTACCTTATGTAGGTGTAGGTTCTGGAGTAATGGATGCATTTGATGGTGGACTTCCTTCAAGTGTTTATGGAGATTTACCAGGGATCATTGATGCGGGCGGTGTAGTGTAATGAAACGTTGGTGTAGAATAATAGATGCCGATCCACATTCAATTGAGGAGAGGAACTCGTGCTGAATGGATTGCTGCAAATCCAGTACTCTATTACGGTGAAGTTGGTCTTGAAACCGATACGTTCCAATTCAAAGTAGGCAATGCTGCTGGATCTACATGGACTGCGTTGCCTTATGGAGGAATGATGGGACCTACTGGAACTCAGGGAACCCAAGGTACTCAAGGAACCCAAGGAACTCAAGGAAACACAGGACCTTTTTCGAATGGAACCAATGTTGCAGCTAGTTATGGAAATTCCCAATCCGTTAGTATCGCAAATGGTTCTGTAACGCTTTTTTCATATGATACAACCTATTATCAACAAGGAACTTCTCGATCTGGTTCTAAAATCTATGTGAACGAACCAGGTGTTTACGAAATCATTACGTCCATTCAACTTAAAAACACAAACGCTACACCTACGAACGCATACACGTGGATTCGAAAGAATGGATCCGATGTTGCAGATACGAATGGTGGATTGTTGGTACCTCCTAGTGTTTCAACTGCATCCTTGATTTCAGTTCCGTATATGCTTTCATTAAACGCAGGCGATTACATTGAAGTTGCAGCAACCACTGGATCTGCAAATGTATCTGCTGTTGCATTTAACGAAAATGATATTAATCCATCTCCTGCAGGTCCTTCGATTGCGATTAATATTAAAAAGGTAGCGGTCGATATTGGAGTTACAGGACCTACTGGAACCCAAGGCACTCAAGGAACTCAAGGTACTCAAGGTGTTCAAGGAACAGATGGTATTGCACGAAATACAGGCGCTACTGGAACCCAAGGAACTCAGGGAACTCAAGGCACTCAGGGTACGCAAGGCACTCAGGGTACGCAAGGTACTCAAGGAACCCAAGGTACACAAGGATTTCAAGGTTTCCAAGGATTTCAGGGAACCCAAGGAACCCAAGGAACTCAGGGGACACAGGGAACTCAAGGCACTCAAGGAACTCAAGGCACTCAGGGAACCCAAGGAACCCAGGGATTTCAAGGTTTCCAAGGTACTCAAGGAACTCAAGGAACTCAGGGAACCCAAGGTACTCAAGGCACTCAGGGAACTCAAGGTTTCCAAGGATTTCAGGGAACTCAAGGTACTCAGGGTACACAGGGAACTCAAGGCACTCAAGGCACTCAAGGTACACAGGGATTTCAAGGTTTCCAAGGATTTCAGGGAACCCAAGGAACCCAAGGTACTCAAGGTACACAGGGTACTCAGGGAACCCAAGGTACTCAAGGTTTCCAAGGGTTTCAGGGAACCCAGGGTACACAGGGAACACAGGGAACACAAGGAACCCAAGGCACACAGGGTACACAGGGTACACAGGGATTTCAAGGTTTCCAAGGTACTCAAGGTACTCAAGGCACTCAGGGTACACAGGGTACTCAGGGAACCCAAGGCACTCAGGGAACTCAGGGAACTCAAGGTTTTCAAGGAACCCAAGGAACCCAAGGTACTCAAGGTACACAGGGTACTCAGGGAACCCAAGGTACTCAAGGTACACAGGGAACTCAAGGTTTTCAAGGTTTCCAAGGTACTCAGGGTACACAGGGAACTCAAGGAACTCAAGGAACTCAAGGAACTCAAGGTACTCAGGGAACCCAAGGTACTCAGGGAACCCAAGGTACTCAAGGCACTCAAGGAACACAAGGAACCCAAGGACATACAGGAACTACAGGACCTTCTGGACCGGTAGGACAAGGATTTGCAACCTTAGTTCCAAACAATGCTTACGTTCTAGGTCCTGGTGAAATAGGATACCAATACTCAGGACAATTTTATGCAATTCCTACGACACAATTAGGGAATGTAGCAAGAGTGGATTCATATTATGGTAATGATTCAACTGGATATGTAGGGGGTCTTCCGTTCTTGACGATTCAAGGTGCCATTAATGCGATTAATACTGGATCGTTGAGCGGCGTGACCATTTGGGTTCTTCCAGGAACCTACAACATTCCACCTACTGGAACCAATTCAACCATTACGGATTCAGCAGGTCAAACAAGTTATCCGTTGATTGTGTTACCTAACAACACTTCCATTCGCGGAATGTCTTTACAAACCACTACGATTCAATGTGCTTCACCCACTCAAAACACGATTTTAATGACGGTTGGAGTTGGATGTCGTATTGAAGATTTAACGTTGACGTTAGGATCGGCGTCGTATGCGGGAACCTACAGTTTAGTTGGATTGTATTTGAATGGATCTACTACATCACAAACTAAATTACGAACCTCTGTGATTACCGTCAACAATTCAGCAGTTGCGTATACGGCATCTACCAATGTCTACGGCGCACAATGTGATGGAACTTCGGGTGGATTAACGGCAGGTAGTTTTGCATTCAATGTGTTCAAAGGGTCTACCATCAACGTGTATTCTAATGGAGGCGGAGTTAAACGTGGTGTCATTGTGACCAATGTGAATGCTGCATCCTGTCGTGATTTGAACGTCTATGTTGCCAGACCTACAACCGCTACTGGATCCACAGGAACCTATGTATGTGTTGAAACCAATGATACGAATCAAACAGGTAGTATTCAATTACGTTCAACCACTTGCGGAACTCAACAACCTGGTCCAGGACATACCTATACTGCCTCGGACATTCTTCAAACAACCCCTACAACCATTACAGACCCAACGTATCTTGCTTCAGCAGGTATTCAAGTGGGTCCAGGTGTGGATTTAGTGACCAAGACCGCAGGTGGAAAAGGGTTTTCTTCCTATGTGTATCCAACTACGTTGTATTACGGAGCATTAGGCACTTTGAACGCTTCAGGAAATCCTGGAACAGGAACACCGGCTTATTTATGGCCTGGAACAGTTACAGTGAACGATGGTCAAGGTCAATTCGTACAATATCCGGATATTACGAGTCCACCTGCACGATATCGTGTTCAACAACCCTTGATTTTAGTTGGAATGAATGTAGCTGCAAATGTAGGACCTGGAACAGGAAATACAACGACCGTGACTGTTCGTAAAACCCCTGTGGGTGGAACCATTGCGGATACAGTCTATTCACTTGGATTCACAGGTCCAACCACTTCTGTCTCTAAATATGACGCATCGGTCAATTTTGCCCCAGGGGATTTGTTACATACACAAGTCTCTTATAATGCTTCAGGCAATACCACACAAGATTTAGCAATTCAGTTAGATTTGTTCTGATTTCTTTAAGATGAATAAGTAATGGCAACGTTTGAATACGTCAAGGTTGGCGATGGAGTCACTCAATGGTCCGCGTTGCCCTACGTTGCCGGTTTCCCGGGTCCTCAGGGATCAATTGGACCTACTGGACTTCAAGGATCACCTGGAGCTTCAGGAGGTTTGACACTTCAGTTGGATTTTTCACCTTCGTCCACCTATTCGACTACCCCATTAGTTGGATCTTTGTTGACAACGTTTGATAATAGCACTCAAACTACGATTACCGTTCCAGCAGCAACCTCCTATACTGTGATTGGAACGTTTTCGATTCCAGCAAATACATTGCCTGGAAACATTGCTGTAGGTGGATTTTGGGATCTTAACTTGTATGCGTTAGTTGCCAATGCAAGTTTAGTAGGTAGATATTACTTTGATGTCTACGATGGCGCTACAAGTGTAGCAACTGGATCCTCTGTTGAAGCAACAAGTATTGATTCAACCACCTATGAAGTCTATACGAACACCTTGTATGTTCCTGCACATACATACACGACCAATGTAACACTCAAGGTCTACGCTCAAACTCAGGCTACGAGTGCAATGACCATTGGATTTCGAGATTCCACGATTTCACACATGCATACCACATTGGTTGCAGTTGGATCTCAAGGTTTCCAAGGAACTCAAGGCACTCAAGGCACACAGGGAACTCAAGGTACTCAGGGAACCCAAGGTACTCAGGGTACTCAAGGCACTCAGGGAACACAGGGAACACAGGGAACACAGGGAACCCAGGGATTTCAAGGTTTTCAGGGAACTCAAGGTACTCAGGGAACACAGGGAACCCAGGGAACCCAAGGAACTCAGGGAACCCAAGGTACTCAGGGATTTCAAGGTTTCCAAGGCACTCAGGGAACTCAGGGAACCCAAGGAACTCAGGGAACTCAGGGAACCCAAGGTAATCAGGGATTTCAAGGTTTCCAAGGCACTCAGGGAACTCAGGGATTTCAAGGCACCCAAGGAACTCAGGGAACTCAGGGAACTCAGGGAACTCAGGGAACTCAGGGATTTCAAGGCACCCAAGGTTTCCAGGGAACTCAAGGAACTCAGGGCACTCAGGGTACTCAGGGTACACAGGGATTTCAAGGCACACAGGGTACTCAGGGGACTCAAGGCACCCAAGGTTTCCAGGGAACTCAGGGAACTCAGGGTACTCAGGGTACTCAGGGTTTCCAAGGAACCCAAGGTACTCAGGGAACCCAAGGTTTTCAGGGCACTCAAGGAACTCAAGGTACTCAAGGTACTCAAGGTACTCAAGGTTTCCAAGGAACACAGGGAACCCAAGGAACCCAAGGAACTCAGGGAACTCAGGGAACTCAGGGTACGCAGGGATTTCAAGGAACCCAAGGAACTCAAGGAACGCAAGGTACTCAGGGTACTCAAGGCACTCAAGGGACACAGGGAACTCAGGGAACTCAAGGTTTCCAAGGTACTCAGGGTACTCAAGGTGTTCAAGGAACCAATGGAATCATCGGTGTTAATGGAGCTACTGGACCCACAGGAACTCAAGGTATTGACGGTTTCTCGGGCGGATTGACCTTGCAGATGAACTATACGACACAAGTTGCTACTGGAGATGCGGTTGTTACAACATTTGCAGGAAGTGGGTCATCGGGATCTAGTGATGGAACCGGAACCAATGCGAGTTTTTTTGAACCCTTCGGAGTCGCAGTGGATTCATCTGGAAATGTATACACAGTAGAATACAGTGGTAGTCGTGTGCGTAAAATCACACCCTCTGGTGTGGTAACAACACTCGCAGGTAGTGGTTCACCTGCATTTGCAGATGGAACTGGAACGAATGCGAGTTTTTATTATCCTACTGCAATCGCAATCGATTCATCTGGAAATTTGTATGTAAGTGATTCAAGTAACCGAATTCGTAAAGTCACACCCTCTGGAGTGGTAACAACACTTGCAGGTAGTGGATCAGGTACATTTGCGGATGGAACTGGAGCAAGTGCGAGTTTCAATGGTCCTCGTGAACTCAAAGTGGATTCTGCAGGAAACGTCTACGTTACAGATCTTAATAATTATCGTGTTCGTAAAATCACACCCGCAGGTGTAGTTACAACCATTGCAGGTAATAGTTCACAAGGAACTTCTGATGCAACTGGAACCAATGCGACATTTACAAATCCTATTGGACTTGCAATAGATTCAGATGGAACTCTGTATATAGGAGATAGTAGTGTTAATCGTATTCGTAAAATAACAACTGCGGGTGTGGTGACAACCTTCGTAGGAGGTTCACAAGGAACTACAGATGGAACCGGAACGAATGCTAGATTTTGGGGTCCTGACGCATTAGTATTTGATTCTGCGGGAAATCTATATGTTGGCGATCAATATAACGCTCGTATTCGCAAAGTAACACCTTCAGGTGTAGTGACAACATTAGCAGGTAGTTCGGCAGGTTATTCAAATGGAACAGGAACCAATGCTACTTTTAGACGTCCTGTTGGACTTGCAATAGATTCAGCTGGAATTATCTATGTGGCAGAAATTGGAAACCATATTATCCGCAAAATCAATCTTGGAGCAGATCCTAACACGTATGTAAATACGCCATTAACTGGAACCCTTCTTACAAACTTCAACCCAAGTTTAAGTTCAAGTACCATCACAATCCCTGCTTCCACTACCAATGCAAAAGTAGCATCTTTCACAGTCGCAGCATCTTCCCTTCCACTCAAAACTTCAGTCACTGGATCGTATAGTTTAGTCTTGTACGCTACAGTAGGGTTATCGACTAGTCCTGCGTCCTTCTACTTTGAGATTGTGGATGGTGCCACAACGGTTGCTACAGGTACAACCACAACTAGCGTGAATCAGTCCAGTCCGATGCAGATTTACAAATCAAATTTGACCATTCCTGCACGAACTTACACTACCAATCTAACTCTGAATATCTACGTCACAACTCAAGCGTCTAGTTCGTTAATCATCGGATTCAATGGTTCAACAATCTCCTATGTCACTACGACGATTCCAACTATAGGACCTACTGGACCCACAGGAACTCAAGGCACTCAGGGAACACAGGGAACACAGGGAACCCAAGGAACCCAAGGAACCCAAGGAACCCAAGGATTTCAAGGTGTTCAAGGAACCAATGGAATTATTGGTTCAAATGGTAGTCAAGGAACTCAAGGAACTCAAGGAACTCAAGGAACTCAAGGAACACAAGGATCTATAGGAGTAGGAACTCAAGGAACTCAAGGAACTCAAGGAACACAGGGACCTGCAGGTAGTGGTGGCGGAGGTAGTTCAGTAAGCATCACAGGAAGTACTGCTTTCGGAAACGTTTTAACAGTTGCAACAGGTGGTGCAGGTATCTTTGGAAATTCAGGGTTTGTAGTTGCAGGACCCACTGGATTCGTAGGTATTGCAACAACTACTCCAGTAACACATCTTGAAGTTAACGGTGGTGTCACGATTCGTAACGGGTATCGTCCTCTCTATACAGTCGTTAGTGCTACAAGTTTGACAGTCGCAGCCAATTCATATGGAACTCATTATAACATCACGAACAGTGCATTTGCAACAATGACTTTACCGACTATTGTATGGGCTAACGATTCCAATGGATACTGGGTATTTCGAAATAACACTTCATCGTATTTATCGGTAACTATTACCTATACAACTGCAGGAACTACTGCTCCAACAAATCCAGTTGTGATTCCACCTTCAAATTCAACTACGATTATGGTGACGTTTTTTAGTGGAGTAAGTTCCAATTATGTTTTGTTCTAAACAATTAATGATCGGTACGTCCAAAAATATTTGGGGATTTGATCCACGAACGATTCCTGGATGTGTTGTTTGGCTGGACGCAGCCGATACATCTACGTTAACTCTTTCTGGTTCAAATATCACTGCGTGGAGAGACAAAAGTACTTTCAGCAATAATGTGAACAGTATTTCAACAACTGCACCTACCTATGATTCAACCGATTCATCCGTGAATTTTGTAGCAACTTCAGGTACTTTTTTGAGAGGAACGATGTCTGCAACTTATTCTAATAGTGTATCCGTGTTTGTAGTCGCATCCATTGCTACACAAACTTCTCCAGCATATCCACGTCTTTCTATGATTGGATTGTCTTCAACTGCCAATAGTATTTTGATAGGTCAACAGCTTTATGTAAATGGTGGTAATACAAGTGTCATTACGTATTTATCTACAGGTACAAATCCATCAGGTCAGGGTACCAATATTATGACATTAATTAGCAATGTTACCTATAGTACTAGACAGGTGATTACAAATATAAGTAGTTATATAGGTACAGCGTATACTATTTCAACTTTTTTAAATGGAGACTCACAAACTACATCTACATCTACAAGATCTGGAACCTTTACTGCAAGTGGTACCAATGTAGCAACCTATAATAAATATTCATTAGCCAACTATCCAGATGCAATTTCAACTGGAGGTGATTCATATAGTGGAAAAATCTTTGAATATTTGGTGTTTAATTCCGCATTAACTACCGCTCAACGCCAAGGAGTGGAAGGGTATTTGACTTGGAAATGGAGATTGGTTGGATATTCTCCTATTACTCCACTATCCTTAGGATGTCAGTTATGGTTGGATGCTTCTGATAGTTCTACCATTACATTGAGTGGTTCAAGTGTCACACAATGGAATGACAAATCTGGAAATGGTAATAACATGATACCATGGACTACCTTTAGTAATGCAACGGTTTCAATAAATTCTCAAACCAATTTGAATGTTCTTAACTTTTCAGCAACAGGTGTCTATCAAGGTACTATTTCAAATGGACCCTATCCAGCAGATGTTTACTTAGTGATGGCACTGAAAGATACTACTACACATGTAGATGTTATCAGTGTTTATTCTAGTAATACTGGGTCAACATTCAATTCTCTAACATTTGGTGAATACACTGCAAGTCGTTGGCATAATGGATCGGATGGGTTTGCAAGAACTCCTAATGTAGTCTCTCCAAGCAATGAAACCTCTACATCGTTTTTGTTGATGAACTGGTCTATTTCAAACAATAACTATATTATCCGACGAAATGGAACTCAACTTATTCAAAGTGCTTCATATACATATACACGTCCAGCAGATTCTAGATTTCAAATTGGATTTAGAGTCAATCCAACAGTTTTTTCACCTGCAACTACAGCAGGACCATTTAGAGGATACATTGGTGAGATTGTAGCGTTTAATACACAACTTGGAGATGCACAACGTCAACAAATTGAAAACTATCTCGGACTCAAGTGGGGATTAACAGGATTACCTTTATCACATCCATACTATTCTCTCAAACCTCATTTACAATACTTTCAACCAGACTCTATTTCAGGATGTCAGTTGTGGTTTGATGGAGCAGATTACAACACTATGTTTCAAGATTCTGCAGGAATTACAAAAGTAACAGCTGCATCACAATCGGTTGCATGTTGGAATGATAAAATACGAGGTCTTGGAATTTCAAACACTGGAGTTTTAGGTCAGACAATGCTTGCACCTACAAGTGTATCTGGAGGCGGTGTATTTTTCAGCAATACGTCTAGTACAGTAAGTGCAACCGCACGAGGGTTAGGTACTTCTCTTACTGGAGCTACAAATCAAACAGCCTTTTTGTTCCGAATGCCTGCTAAATATATGACGATGGTTACGGTATCATTACCTTTAAGCAATGACAGTTTAAGACAAATATGCGGTGTTGGTTCTTATCCAGTTGGAACCGCGGCTCCAAACTTTTTTATGGGTCCTGAGATGGGTGCTGGAAATGGAGGAACGATGACATATGATTTCAATGGTACTGCACACGCTCAAGTAGCTACTTCAACGACCGGATACAATTCAAATACAGTGTTACGAATTGATGTATTATCTTCAGATGTAACTCCTCTTTGGGTAACCAATGGTACTTCTAATACATTTACTACAACCAATAACTATACTACTGCCAATTCAAACTATCCAGTCAATTATGTGGTTATGGGAGGGTATTCCTCTACATTGGTTGGATCACGAAACTTCAATGGAACGGTGTATGAAATGCTATTGTATTCAAGATCATTAACAGTTACTGAACGTCAACAAATTGAAGGATATCTTGCATGGAAATGGGGATTAATTGCATCGATTCCAACAGGACATCCTTATAAAACAATACCTACAGCTCTAACTGTACCTCCTGTTGTAGATCCTTTACCCAATGGTGGAGGTGGAGATTCCGTTATAGTAAAATACAATTCAAGTGGAATACCATTCTGGGCTAGGAGACTTGGTGGAGCGGGTTCTGAAAGGACAAATTCAGTTAGTACAGATTCAAGTGGAAATATCATTGTTACTGGAGACTATGTTAACAATCCAATGAACATCTATGCTGCAGATGGAACTACAGTGTCTTTTACATTAGCAGTAGCTGGAAATTATGATTCCTTTATAGTAAAATACAATTCAAGTGGAACACCACTCTGGGTTAGGAGACTTGCTGGAACTCTTGGTGATATTTCTAAATCAGTCAGTATAGATTCAAGTGGAAATATTATTGTAACTGGAACCTATCTTTCCTCTCCACTAAACATCTATGCTGCAGATGGAACCACGGTTTCTTCTACGTTAACTAATTCTGGAACTACTAATTCTTTCTTAGTAAAATACAATTCAAGTGGGACACTGTTGTGGAATAGGAAAATTGGTGGAACTCTTAACGATGATTGTAGATCAGTCACTACAGATTTAAGTAGAAATATTATTGTGGTTGGAGTCTATACTTCCGATCCACTAAACATCTTTGGTTCTGATGGAACGACGCCATTTTTTACATTAGTCAAAATTGGAAGCATCACTTGTTTAGTAGTGAAATACAATTCAAGTGGAACACCACTCTGGGCTAGGAGAATTGGTGGAAGTCTTAACGCTGTTGCCAACAGAGTAATAACAGATTCAAGTGAAAATATTATTGTAGTTGGAGGTTATACTTCCGATCCACTGAATATCTATGCTGCAGATGGAACCACAGTTTCATTTACTTTACCTAATTCTGGAGACAACGATGGATTAATAGTAAAATACGATTCAAATGGAACACTTCTTTGGGCTAGAAGAATTGGTGGAACCGGTAGCGATTCAATTATTTCAGGTAGTATAGATTCAAGTGGAAATATTATTGTAACTGGACTGTATAGTGCAAGTCCACTAAACATCTTTGCTGCAGATGGAACAACAGTGTCTTTTACTTTAACCAGTTCTGGAACTTTTGATACCTATTTAGTCAAATACGATTCAAATGGAACACTTCTTTGGGCTAGAAGAATGGGTGGAGGGAATCGCGTTGATCCATTCTCAGTCAGTACAGATTTAAGTGGAAATATTATTTTGGTTGGAACATTTAATCTTTCTCCAATGAACTTTTACTCTGCAGATGGAACTACAGTGTCTTTTACATTAAACAATAAGTCAAGCGTTAATACATTTATAGTAAAATACAATTCAAGTGGAACACCACTTTGGGGTAAGATTTTGGGTGTAGGAAATGACTCTCTGGGTAGATCAGTCACTACAGATTCAAGTGAAAATATTATTGTAACTGGAGTTTATAATGGTAATCCACAAAGTTTTTACGGTTAAGCTCTTGAAACGTGAATTCTCAAAGTGTTTCCAACAAATGAAAAGGTTACATTGATTCCAGGCGTCAACGCTCGGATTGCATCCAACACTGTATCTAAATTAGATGGACTCAACAAGAATTGTAGGTAGCCCATCGGGTCACGAGTGACTCCATCTGAACAAATGTTTGGCGGAGTGATTTCAAAAGATTGAACTATAAATGCAGGTGGAAATCCTGCTGCTGCCCATTGAAAGAGTTGAGGGCGATACTGTTCGCGTTGCGGATTCGTTAATCCAGTTAACGCTTGTTTATCTGTGGTTTCCTTTGCAACAACAACTGCATAACTCTGCATGAGTTCTTCTAAGGTAACAATCTGAGGCGCTTCAGTAGGTCCAGTAGCAGCAGTAGGAAACATGGATAGATCGGGTCCGGTGGGTCCGGTTTCTCCGGTGGGTCCGGTTTCTCCGGTGGGTCCGGTTTCTCCGGTGGGTCCGGTTTCTCCGGTGGGTCCGGTTTCTCCGGTGGGTCCGGTTTCTCCGGTGAAATCATTCGTTCCAGTGGGTCCGGTTTGTTCAATGGGTCCGGTGGGTCCAGTGGGTTCGGGTTCTTCAGTGCTCATTTGTTAAATGAACCCGAATTTTAACTTGAATACACTAACAATAGAATGAGTGCTGGTCCAACTGGTCCAACTGGTCCCACTGGACCCACTGGAATGACAGGTCCAACAGGAGGCACTGGTTCATCGTATGGTCTTCGAGGAGCGCCTGGTCCACCAGGTTTGGATGGAAATGATGGACCTCAAGGACCTCAAGGACCTGCAGGATCTGCGACCAATACAGGAGCAACAGGATCTCAAGGAAGACAAGGAAGTCAAGGTCCTCAAGGATTTCAAGGACCTGCTGGATCTGCAGCAAATACAGGCGCAACAGGACCTCGAGGTCAAGCAGGTCTAGACGGTCTTCGAGGACCAAAGGGAACAGACGGTATTGCAACCAATACAGGTGCTACAGGATACACAGGAAATCAGGGAACTCAAGGAACACGAGGTACTCAAGGTTTCCAAGGGTTTCAAGGAACTCAAGGCACACAGGGAACTCAGGGTACTCAGGGTTTTCAAGGTTTCCAAGGAACCCAAGGCACTCAAGGAACTCAAGGAACTCAAGGAACTCAAGGAACTCAGGGAACTCAAGGAACACAAGGAACTCAAGGAACACAGGGAACTCAGGGAACTCAAGGAACACAAGGAACTCAGGGAACTCAAGGAACACAAGGAACACAAGGAACCCAAGGAACTCAAGGAACACAAGGGTTTCAAGGCACCCAAGGAACACAAGGGTTTCAAGGTTTCCAAGGCACTCAGGGAACTCAGGGATTTCAAGGTTTCCAAGGCACTCAGGGAACTCAGGGATTTCAAGGTTTCCAAGGCACTCAGGGAACTCAGGGATTTCAAGGAACTAGAGGAACTCAGGGTACGCAAGGAACTCAAGGTACTCAGGGTACCCAAGGAACCCAAGGAACACAGGGTTTCCAGGGAACCCAAGGTACTCAAGGTACTCAAGGAACCCAAGGGACACAAGGGACACAGGGGTTTACAGGTCCAGGGATTTTAGTAAGTCCAACAACACTGGGAAACATTCTCTATGCGAATGGAACCTCTAATTCTGCGACATCTACACCCAGTGTATTTTTTGATTCGACCAATACTCGTCTAGGTATTGGATGTAATGCACCTTCATATACGTTGGAGATCAATGGAAGCATTGGAACTAACAATCAAATGGTTTTTACAGGAAACGGAGGAAATTATGGACATATACGTTTAAGAGGTAGTTCTGAAAATACAATGTTTTTCCATGATTCAAACGTAACTACGTTTGATGGATGGTTTGTTGGACAATCTATTAGTATTTTTGGTGCTGGTAACGGTAATGGATTTGGTATAGCACGTACAACAACTGGTAATATTTCTACTAGTAATGGTCTTTATATGTTATCAAATGGAAGGGTTGGCATCAATTGTAACTCTCCAATATACACTTTAGATGTAAAAGGAGGTGGAAATATTAGTCAAAGTTTATCAGCGGCTAACTTTTTTACATCATATCAAGAGTTTACATCTGGTGCTGGTTCAAATTACTATTTTTATGTTGTACCTGCTGCAGATTATGTAGTTACAGTATGTGTACGCGATCAACAACGTACGAATTCAACTGTAGCGGCTTGTTTTATTGTTAAAAATGGCTTGTGGCAATCTACTGCTTGGGCAGTTTCAGGAACTCCAGGAATAGGAATGGTTAATGGTAGTATATTTTATTATAATAATACAGGAGGAGATCGTTTTTGTCTTTCTTCAGTTCAATTATCATGTGGTGTTTAGTTCTAACTTAAACTTGACTTCAAATCCCCAATGATTCAAATGAATGGACCTAGTGAATCCAGGTATTTTTACATTTTCACTTTGAATTAAGTCTTCAATTTGTTCATCACCAAATAAGAAATCAACATAGTCCATGAGATTTGAACGTCTTTTACCATCACTACATCGCATAGGTGGTTTCATTGAAATAAATAAAATAACTTCAGAAGCTTGTTTTTCATTCATTGCATTAATATGATGTTCCATATTTGTAAAAAGAGTATTTGATATTAGATTTTTATCATTCAATTCTGTTTCAGACAGTGACATGGTTTACTTTATGAATGTTAAGTTTTTAAAGGAGAAATTAGCATAATAACTATCAATTTGCTGCGTCGCAAACTCAACAGTAAACCATATCGCATACTAGAATAAGATGAGTAGTTACTTATCACGATACATACCTGGAGTTGGCGTAACTACGTGTGCTCCCAATGTATGCGCAGGTCCACCCGGTCCTCCAGGTCCAGCAGGGTCTCAAGGTCCGATCGGACCCACAGGATTTACCGGATTGACTGGATTGGATGGAATTGTTGTGTTTCAAGGACCTCAAGGACCTCAAGGACTCTCAGGAAGTCTTGGAGCAACTGGAGTCACAGGTCCTACAGGAAGCGTAGGATATGCAAGCACAATTCAAGGACCCACTGGTTTCACTGGATTCACTGGACCGACTGGAATTCCTGGAAGCGCGACAAACACTGG
>Ga0214921_10006689_pt1 | contig 15639 bp, 14 predicted proteins | sample LL1505_MetaG_FD_177992 | JGI IMG/M metagenome (GOLD analysis project Ga0214921, IMG submission 177992) | Freshwater microbial communities from Lake Lanier, Atlanta, Georgia, United States - LL-1505 | ecosystem: Environmental > Aquatic > Freshwater > Lake | place: USA: Georgia | collected...
CTCGAGTTAAATCGCTACCAATATCCTAGGCGATAGCCTGCCCTACAAAGCACGACTTTTCGAACTTTGTCACAGCGGGAAACCTCCACTGCTATATCTACAGGTAGACCTTTGTCGATGCGAAGGCAGGACGTCACTGGTGGTCACCTACATGGGAAACCAGTAGAATGCCGTTAGCCAGTTAGCACTAGTTTTTGCAACGACGCTTGGTTTGGAACTTATTTAAGTCGTTGAATTCAAACGACTTATTCTGGTGGCGAATCAGGGACTCGAACCCCGGACCTGCGGATTTATGATCGATTTCAACTCTAAATTTATTTATTACAATCAATAAGTTATATCGTTTTAGGCTATTTGTGTAATAAAGTGTGTAATTGCCAATTCTACTTTTTCAACTCGGAGTTCGTTTTCATAGGGGGTTGAAAATCGGCTGATTCATCGACTTTCACTAAAGAAATAGATGCATAGCGTTAACGATGCGGGTGTCGTGTACTCCACCCTGCCGTAATGAAGAGCACGATAGGATCAGAAAAAGAAAACCCAGCCCTTAGGCTGGGCATAAAGGAGACCTTCGATGAATAGATCGCTAAACCTATTCAAAGTGAGGGTAACAGACGCAACGGGAGTGTCAAGATGGGTTTACATTTGCTAGGCTTTGCCTACCCAGCTTTTGCGAAAAAAGATGACATGCCAGCCTAGGAGACATCGACGAAAGCAGGCATACGCTCTAAAATTTCATGCATACCTAAGCCACCTTGATCCTGATCTCAGGTGCTTAGGATATTCGAGCGGAATGAGCCTAAACACACAGCGAAAAGCACGCAAAGACCCAACACAGTTCACCTCTCGCCAAGTAACATTTGGCAGCCAAAGGAAAGGCCATGACAAGCGAAAAGAAAGTGAAGGGCCCTGCCTCTTATTTCCCTTCGATCGAGAAGAACTACGGGAAGTCTATCGACCTTTGGATGGAGATCCTTGCCAACGCAGGCCCTCTCAAGCACATGGAACTGGTCTCACTCCTTAAAACCGAATATGGTCTGGGACACGGCCACGCCAATGCCCTTGTGGCATCGTTCATGTCGAAGAATTAGCTCGAGGACCTTGGCGAAATCGTTCCATGCGCGCTAGCAGGTCTTGCCTCACACCAAGGTCTTGGGTCGCGTGTGATCAACGCGCAATTTGCGAAAGCAAGGCGCTTTATCCCGGAGGCGGGGATTTGACCGATAGCCTATCGCGTGGATTCGAGGGCGGTTGAAAATCGTGGCTTTACCCAAAGAGGGATTCAAGATTCGCGCGATGAACTTCGATTTCGCGTATGGAGCTTAGAAACCCCAAAAAACTCTTCGATCCATTTTTTGCTCAACTGATGTGCGATGACGGATCCCTGACTCTTTCTGTATGTTCTCGAAGTGCCTTTTCCATGATGACGAGTTCTTGAGTCGTCGGCGCTCTTTCAGACGTACCGTGATAGAGCGGTCGTAGTCTCTTCCCCTCGTCGATGTAAAACGCGTGGCAGTCACCGAGATCGTGGATGTCGCTAAGAGTAAACAATTGACTTGCGGAGTGGTCAGCCTTCATGAAATGAAAGCGCAGGGGATGCTGCGTTCCAACAAATAGTTCATTCGACACGCTCCCCCTGATATCCCAAAAATGAGGTAAGCGCTTTGTTTCATAGAATTGCAGCTTGTATTGAGCCTCGATAGCTGGTTTCAGCACCAAAGCCATACCTGGCGTGAACACAATTCGCTTGTCCTCTTGCAGTGACTTTTCGACAGCAAGAAAAACGAGCGCGGCGAGGTACACGTCGATCGTGCGCGTGAGCGCTTGCGCATCACTATCACTAGCGTTCATATCTCAACCTTGCTACCCAATTCAACGACGGAACCCGTAGGAAGCCTTAAGAACTCTGCCGCGGCACTTGCATTGAGATGCATTTGAGCAAAGATTTTTTCCCGCCACTGCGCCATGCCGCCGCCAATTGTCGGGATAATAATATCGCGTGATAGAAAGTAACTGGTCGACATGGGTTCAAACTCCACACCACGCATCCTGATGGGTTCGAGGGCACGCGGCAGATCAGGGTCGTTCTTAAACCCATAATTAACGATAATCTGCCAAGCATCGTGGCCGAGCGGTGAGATTTCAATTCGATCGTCGAGACCAACCCACGGTACCTCGTGATTTCTAACCGTGACAAAAAGGTTGTACTGGTGCAGCACTTTGTTGTGCTTCAGATTGTGCAGGAACGCGCTCGGCACCGTACCTTTCTGCGCCGTCATAAACACCGCGGTTCCCGTCACACGTTTTGGTGGATTAGCTCCGAGCGAGTCTAGAAAGAACTGAAGCGGGATCGACTTTTCGGTCAGTACCTTGTTGAGTAAGCGCCGGCCATCGTTCCATGTTCTCATCAGCAAGTAAACCGTTGCACCGATCACAAGCGGGAACCAACCGCCCTCGGTCAACTTGAGCAGGTTCGAGGAAAAGAATGCAAGGTCAATCAAAAAAAAGAACGACGTGGCCAGGATACAAAGTCCCAGAGGGTAATTCCAACTGTAGCGAATGACAAAAAAGGTCAGAAAGGTTGTGATCAGCATGTCGAGCGTCACCGCAATCCCGTAAGCGGCAGCAAGATTCGATGATGACTTGAACAAAGCTACGGCCAGCACAATGGCGCAAAACAATCCCCAGTTGATCATAGGCATGTAGATCTGGCCCGTGTCTTTGATGCTGGTATGAATGATTTGCATGCGCGGAAGGTACCCGAGTTGGATAACCTGCTTGGTCACGCTAAAGGCGCCTGTGATCAGCGCTTGCGAGGCAATCACGGTGGCCATGGTTGCGAGAAGCACCAATGGAATCAGAAACCACTCAGGCGCCATCGAGTAAAAGGGATTTTTTACGGTCTCAGGGTCGACCAAGAGCAAGGCACCTTGGCCGAAATAGTTCAACACGAGACAAGGCATCACCACACTAAACCAGGCAAGCCGAATTGGCTTGATCCCAAAATGCCCCATATCGGCATAAAGCGCTTCGCCCCCGGTCACGCAAAGAACAACCGCGCCTAGGATGATAAAGCTTGTCCCAGGATTTAAAAGAATGAATTTCGCCGCAAAGTGAGGACTCAATGCGAACAGAATCTCGGGGTTGCTCGCAATATGTACGATCCCCAATACGCCAATGGTGATAAACCAAATCAGCGTAATCGGGCCGAAGTACTTGCCGATCCCAGCGGTGCCGCGACTTTGAACGGTGAAGAGTATGAAGAGGATCACGAGCGTTGAAGGGATGACCGCTGACTTGAAGGTTGGCGAAATGACTTCAAGCCCTTCCACCGCCGAAAGCACCGAGATCGCTGGCGTGATAACGCCATCTCCATAGAAGAGACAGGTACCGAAGACGCCCACCACCAGCAAGAGGGATCGGAGTTTTGGCCTGCCTGCCACGGCCTGCGTGGCGAGCGCCAACATGGCGATCAGCCCTCCCTCACCGTGATTGTCTGCCCGCAGCACCAGGCTGACGTACTTGACAGAAATGATGATCGTGAGCGTCCAGAAAAACAAGGAGAGGATGCCGAAGACGTTTTCCGGGGTAAATGAGACATGCCCCGACCCAAAGACCTCCTTGATTGCATAGAGGACGCTCGTGCCAATGTCACCGTAGACCACACCGATGGCAGCGAGGGTAAGGGAGCCAAGCGAGGACTGCTGTGCGCGTGCGTCCATCTCTTTCCTAAATAAGTAAAGATACGTATAGTATACGTACGTAGAAGCCCGTACGTAGAGGTTTCCGCTGCAAGCGTTCGTCAAAAAGCTAGTAAGTCAACCCGTCTTGTGTCGTAACCCGGAATTTTCTGTGAGTGCTGCTATGAATGGACAATCACCCGTTGCCCCGGATGAAGATGAGGAGGTCGGGCATCCCGAGCTCACGCTCAAGGGTGCAGGCAGTGTTAGGCGTTGGCTCTACAACTGGCTATTGAACAGCGAGATTGAAGGCAACTACTTCCACTTCATCGAGCGCTGGATCGCGCTTCTGATTATCGCCAATCTGTTTTCGCTCGTCTTTGAGCATGTGCCTGCTGTTTACCAGCCCTATGCCAACTGGTTTCATGTCTTTGACCTGGTCTCGGTGGGCGTCTTCACGGTCGAGTACCTGATGCGGCTTTACCTTGCGCCGGAAGACAAGGAGTTTAATCATTCGAGCTTGCCAAGGCTCGCATATGCAAGAAGTCCCTTTGCATTGATTGACCTTGTAGCGATTTTGCCGTTTTACTTGGCTGCGTTTATACAGATCGACTTGCGCATGCTGAGGGCCTTGCGTTTGTTACGGATTTTGAAGCTCTTTCGACTCTTGATACCTGCCTTTCACGAATTCCAGCATTTGAATGCAGGCCGGAGTTTTCGGCAAAAGCTCCACGCACTGGTTTGGCCAAGTGAATTCGGCGGCCGCTTGCACGAGTACTTCGACACCTTCATCATGTTTTGGGTCGTGGTGTCGGTCACCGCGGTCGTTTTAGAGTCGGTTGAAAGCATCCACTACGTGCTCAACCTTGAGTTTATTATTCTGGATACCATAGCAGTGGCTATATTCAGTCTTGAATATCTCTTGCGAATCTATACGGTGGTGGAGTCACCGAACCACAAACATGCCCTCTTTGGTCGTGTTAAGTACGCACTAACGGGCAATGCCATTGTCGATCTGCTTGCGGTCTTGCCTTTTTTCCTCGAAGCCTTTCTGCATCATCTTTTTGATTTGCGATTCTTGCGTGTTTTCCGCTTGCTGCGCTTGCTCAAACTCACCAAGTACACCGGCAGCACCCAAACGCTAGTCACCGTGATCGTTCGGGAGTGGCCTGTGATGAGTGCTTCCGTTTTCATCATGATGTTACTTGTTGTTCTCGCGGCGAGCCTTGGCTACTTGTTTGAACATGAGGCACAGCCTGATAAGTTCGAGAACATTCCTGCCTCCATTTATTGGGCAGTGATTACCTTAGCGTCTGTTGGCTATGGCGATATATCGCCTGTCACGCCAGTTGGTCGAGCAATGACGATTGTGCTGGCCATTTTAGGGATCGGTATCTTTGCAATCCCATCGGCGATTCTTGCTTCCGCATTTAGCGATCAGTTGCGAATTGAACGGGAAACGTTGCTGAACGAATTGCGCGAAATCATGAAAGATGGGGTGGTTAGCGAAGAAGAGCAAGCATTCATTGACCAGGAAGCCAAGCGCTTACATATCAGTCCGGAGGAAGTTAATCGCTTGTTAACGGAAGTCCAGCGTGAGCAGGAGCTTCTCGATGATCTTGCAGGGATTCCACTTGAGCGTTTGATCGCAAATCCAGCGCTCGCACTTCTTCGATTTCGTGAGCTTGCGGGCCAAGTCCATCAGATCGCCTTAATGACCGATGAGAAGGCTATGGATCAGTTATTGGCCGACGGGAACAAAGTCGACCCCTTAGACCAAGCCATATGGAAAATCGTAAGAGAAGAGAATGGTCAGTTAAGTCGTCATGGGGCTTGATCTGTCGGTTCAAGGGCTTGCGATGAGGCGAAGGCGGCGCACTTTTACGGCAGAATTCAGGGCGGAAGTAGCGCTTGCTGCGCTCATAGGCGATAAAACATTGCCCCAAATCGCAAATACCTATGGTCTAACCATCACTCAGGTTAGTCAATTTCGAAAGCTTGCAGTTGAGCGTTTGCCGAGGCTGTTTTGTGAGGATCTTAAGCCTAGAAAGGCAACCTCACCAGGGCTTGAAGTCGAAGATCGAGTGTATACGAAGCTCACAGTGCGGGAGCGGGAAGTTCTAGAAGTCGTTACAAAGGGACTCAATCAACGCGAAGCAGGAGAGTTACTAGGCATCAGCCGTCGAACGGTCGAGGTTCACAAGAGGCGGATCATGGCGAAGCTTCAAGTGAATTCCGTCTCAGAACTTATAAGATTTGTTTTAAAGGGCGATCGACCAAGGCGAGAATTGGAAAGCTCATTGACTTCGCCTGAAGTTGGCATGACGCAGGATCATCATCGGCGCTAATGAGGACATGCTGGGGAACGCAGCGACGTTGATGTGCTGGTCAAGATCGCTTGCAACGTCTAATCGCAAGCGAGCTTCGGTCTGGCGTTACCGCGCAAACCTCTTTGCGGAGCCCTCGGGCAACTGCCCCTGCTTATAAGGATGGTGTTTCTTGATGCCAAAATCACCCAAAGTTACAAGGAGGCTTTTGACAAGCTCGTGCGGTAATCCCCCCTTTTTGCAGGGGGCTCAGAAGTAGAACGTTATGCAGCCATGGCCAGTTTCTGCCTCGGTGTGAAACCACCCAGAGCCATATGCGGACGGTCATTGTTATAGGACCACATCCACTGGGTGGCAAACGCTTGAACCTCTTCTAAGTTCGACCAGTAATATTGTGACAACCATTCATAGCGGACCGTTCTGTTGAATCGTTCAACGTAAGCATTTTGCTGTGGGTTGCCTGGCTGAATGTATTCAAGCTTGATGCCTGACTCAGCAGCCCAGTCTTGAATGGCAGTACTGATGTATTCCGGACCGTTATCGCAGCGAATAACCTGAGGCTTGCCCCGCCAAGCAATCATCTGCTTAAGCTCTCGGATCACGCGCTCTGAGGGTAATGAGAAGTCCGCCTCCATACCAATAGCCTCTCGGTTGCAGTCGTCAATAACATTGAGCAGCCTAAACGTTCTGCCGTCTTCCAGCTGATCATGCATAAAGTCCATCGACCAAACCTGATTGATGGAATGCTCCTTCCCTTTGTGACTGACTAACTTTCAAAAAGCAATCGAAAAAACGGTCTAAAAAGTAGATATACAAAAGCTGTGGAAATCGCACCAAGTGTCTGGCTCTTCGCGTTAGAAATGCTTCGGGTTCAATGGTTCCTCTATAACTGAAATGCTCCAATTAGTTGCTTTACTCGCCTTGCGGCTCGTTGTGCTGAGCGAAATCGAGTAGGTTGGGAGCACACAGTCCATGCAAGCAAATGAAAGCGTAATTGAAACAATCTATCGGTTGGTTTTCAATGACGAGTTGCAGTGAATCATCCGATCGATGATTTCCAAAAATGGGTGGCAGATCGGATTTGGCCTTATCGGTATAAAAAACAAACTACGAAAAGTTAGCCTGTTTGGAGGCAGGAACTTCATGGAACGCAGAAAACTGCTCAAACACGGCGGTCTCGCCGGCATCCTGGCAGCGGCAAGCGCCCCAGCCATCGCGCAAACCCTTCCCGAAGTGCGCTGGCGCCTTACTTCAAGCTTCCCGAAGTCGCTAGATACGTTGTGGGGCGCTGGGGAAAATATCGTCAAGCGGGTGTCCGATTTAACAGGCGGGAGATTTCAACTTCGATACTTTGCTGCGGGCGAGATTGTCCCTGGACTGCAGGTCCTTGATGCTGTGCAAAACAATACGGTAGAGGCTGGTCAAACAGCCATGTACTACTATTTTGGAAAACACCCGGCATTTGCGTTTGGTACATGCTTACCATTTGGGATGAATAGTAGGCAGCAAAATGCGTGGTGGTACTACGGCGGCGGAGAGCAACTCTATAACGATTTTATTCGTCCTTACGGTGTTTATAGCATTCCCTATGCGAATACAGGCTGCCAGATGGGCGGATGGTTCCGTAAAGAAATTAAGTCTGTTGCTGACTTGAGAGGTCTCAAATTTCGCGTTGGTGGCGTTGCGGGTATGGTTTTGCAACGGCTTGGAGTCGTGCCTCAACAGATAGCAGCCGGCGACATTTACCCGGCACTAGAAAAGGGGGCGATCGATGCAGCTGAGTGGATAGGCCCCTACGATGACGAGAAGCTTGGGTTTGTCAAGGTTGCAAAGTATTACTACACACCCGGGTGGTGGGAGCCCAATTCCATGGGGCACGTAATTGTCAATCTTAAGGCCTGGGAGTTGCTACCCAAGGAGTATCAAGCTGCATTTGCGACCGCGTGTGGTGAAACAAACGCTATAGCGATGGCGAAGTACGATGCGGTAAACCCAGGTGGCATGCGTAAGCTCGTTTCACAGGGCGCCCAATTGCGCGCTTTTCCAAAGCCAGTCTTAACTGCTTGCTACAAAGCGTCGAAAGAACAGTGGGCAGATTGGTCGAGCAAGTATCCAGAATTTAAAACACTCTATGAGTCATATTCGAAGTTTGCAGAATCGCAGCATGCTTGGTTCAAAGTTGCTGAGCAAAGTTTTGACAACTTTATGTCAAATCCCAACTAATCCAAATTAATCATCAATTAGGAGACAGGACGATGAAGCGCCGTTCATTTTTAGAAAATGCGTCCCTTGGCGCCGTAGGAGGGGCAACGTTGGCTGCGCCCGCAATTATTCGTGCGCAGCCGCAGCTCCGTTGGCGGATGACATCAAGCTTTCCAAAATCGCTCGATACCCTGTTTGGCGTCTGTCCATTTATGGCGCAACGTGTCAGGGAAATGACTGACGGTAAGTTTGAGATTAGTACCCATGCAGCTGGCGAGATTGTACCTGGCTTGCAAGTTCTTGATGCTGTACAAGCTGGGACCGTAGAATGCGGTCAGACTGCACCGTACTATTACTTCGGCAAAGACATGACCTGGGCGTTTGGCACTGCCGTTCCGTTTGGTCTAAATTACAGACAGTATAACGCATGGTGGCACTTCGGTGGGGGAGAGAAGATTTACAACGAATTTGCCGGTAAGCAGGGCATCTTGTCGATGATCTGCGGCAACACGGGAGCGCAGATGGGTGGCTGGTTTCGCAAAGAAATTAAGTCTCCCGAGGATATAAAGGGATTGAAATTCAGGGTGGGAGGTGTTGCGGGCATTGTACTTAGTAAGCTCGGTGCGGTACCGCAGCAAATCGCAGGCGGGGACATTTACCCAGCCCTAGAGAAGGGAACGATTGATGCAGCGGAATGGGTGGGTCCCTATGACGACGAGAAATTAGGATTCAATAAGATAGCTCGCTATTACTACACTGTTGGTTGGTGGGAAGGTGGCCCTGCGCTTCACTTGTTCGTTAATCGCAAGGCTTGGGATGCCCTACCAAAAGTCTACCAAGAGGTTCTTCGTGCTGCCTGTGGCGAGGGTAACATTTGGACTATGGCGAAATACGACCGTGAAAATCCAGCAGCGCTTCGTCGATTGATTGCCAGTGGAACTCAACTTCGTCAGTTTCCAAAATCCGTCATGGATGCGTGTTACAAGGCAACCCAAGAGATGTATGCAGAGCATAACGCAAAGAATCCGGAGTTTAAGAAAATATACGATTCATATTTTGGCTTCCAAAAAGAGTCGACGCCCTGGATGAGGGTTACCGAGAATTTCTTTGACGACTACATGGCTGGTGTACTCAAGTAGTTAGACAATTCTTCGTAAGCGGCCTCGATACGGTTTAGATCGAGGCCTTTTTACTTCTTGACATCACTCGGGTTTGAGTCAGAAGAGGGAGTGCTAAAGAGCTTTGATAGATCATTGTCCTTTTCCTCTTGAGACTTCTCTGAATCCTCAGCTTCTTCAGATTTAGTGGTAGCTTCCTCACTGAGTGGCAGTTCAATCTTTATGTTTTCTAAGTCGACTTTCTTTTCCTTATCAAGCCAATAGGTCACCATGCCTGGCCAAAAAATCAAGATTGCGACAAGGCATAATTGTAGGAACACCCAGGGTATGGCACCCCAATAAATGTCTGAGCTCTTGACCTCTTTCGGTGCGATCGATCGCAAATAAAAGAGCGCAAACCCAAATGGTGGATGCATGAACGAAGTTTGCATATTTACGCAAAGCAACACGCCGAACCAGATTAAATCGATGCCAAGTTTTTCAGCAACTGGTGCCAAAAGTGGGATCACAATGAAGGCTATCTCGAAGAAGTCAAGAAAGAAAGCCAAGAAAAAAATAAACAAATTCACGACAATCAAAAATCCGACCTGAGTATTCCCGGTCATCGTCGTGAGCATGTGCTCAATCCATAATCCGCCATCAACGCCTTGAAATACCAGCGAAAAAACTGTTGAGCCGATAAGGATGAAAACCACCATTGCGGTGATTCGTGCGGTCGATTCCATCCCCTGACTTACTAACGGCCAAGTTAGGCGTTTGTGCATGGCTGCCAGCACCATAGCTCCGACGGCACCCATTGCCCCCGCTTCGGTTGGGGTCGCCAACCCAAGAAAGATCGTGCCGAGTACCAGGAAAATCAACACGATGGATGGAATCATTCCCCAAAGCACCTTTTTCCAAAGTGCCCAACCAGAGAGGGTTCGCGCCTCCGGTGGTAAAGGTGGCATGTAGCTTGGCTTTATCATCGAAAGTACAAAGATATAGAGCATGAAAATGAGTGTTTGAGCGATCGAGGGCCCGATAGCTCCAGCATACATATCGCCGACCGATTTACCCATTTGATCTGCTAGTACCACTAGGACAAGGGAAGGCGGTATGACTTGAGTGATCGTCCCGGAGGCGGCAATGACGCCAGTTGCAAGTCGCATGTTGTAGCCGTATCTCATCATGACGGGGAGGGATATCACCCCCATGGCAATGACTGACGCTGCAACCGTTCCTGTGATTGCACCAAGAATGGCTCCAACAATAATAACGGCATACGCCAATCCACCAGGTACCGACCCGAATAACTGCCCAGTCCCCTCGAGCAAATCCTCTGCAAGTCCGCACCGTTCAAGAATTGCTCCCATAAAAGTAAAAAACGGTATTGCCAAGAGCAGGTCGTTTGAGAGGATTGAAAATATTCGGAAGGGTAGGTTTGCCATGTATTGAGCTGGAAAAAACCCCAGGGAAATCGCTACAAATCCGGAGACTAAACCTAAAGCTGCCAATGAAAATGCTACAGGAAATCCAATAAGCATAACAATAACGAGGCTGGCAAACATGAGGGGTGCCATGTTTTGCATAGTGATCATGCAGCTATCCCTTTTTCTCTTCTGCAGAACGTACTTAGAATTCGGATTCGTCCGAACCACCGATTATTGAAGCGGCCGCTCGTATGTGATATCCATGTCATGCAAGCCTGCAAGGTAAGCAACCCGCCTAACAATCTCAGCAACGCCCTGAAGCGCTAGAAACGCGAAACCGAGGGGAATCATCAGTTTCACAGGCCAGCGAATCAATCCGCCAGCGTTACTGGATACTTCTAGAGTTGTCCAGGAGTCAAGAGCCCACGGCCAGGACATCCAAACCATGAGTAAGCACATGGGCATAAGAAAGATGATCAAGCCAGCTAGATCGATCAAAGCTTTAGTACGAGGCGTTCGACTGCCATAAATGACGTCAACTCTTACATGTTCATTGAGTTTCAAAACCCAACCGGCACCGAACATCACCGTCACCGCGAACAAGTACCATTGCATCTCTAGCCATGCATTTGAGCTCGAGTCAAAGGTATACCGAATTCCCGCATTAATCGCTGAGACCATGCAGGCAATGAAGACACACCATGTTGCTAGTCGTCCAAGCCAGATACTTACGCGGTCGACGAGATCTGCCATCCGCAACCATGCTTGCATGCTCTGTCCTCTTGTTACCAACTAATTCATCAATGAGACATTGGACACTAGCTCGACTAGGCATCCTAAGTGGTAAGTATCGGTAAGTACATTGCTTGGGCGTCTTGATTTTTGATCTGATGCCTCTGATTAAGCGCAAGCGTTGAAAGCAATTTCATTGAGCTTTGGTGGCCAATGCGCGCTTACTAAAAGTGGTCGTGCGGCACTATGTGATCGTCTCTTTGAATGACAAGATGTTTATAAATGTTGCTGAATTGAAAAGATAGTTGTCAAGTAATTGCTTAAGCAGTAGGGTACTAAGAGCACTCAGCTTAATTTCGCATCAGAGGATGTATGGCAGATGCAGACGTTGATGTTGCTGATCCCGGAGTGCTGCTTAGTTGGGGTTAGTGTGGGTCTCCGATAACGTGTTGGGAAGCACGAATCTGCCTTACTTTCCTAGGTGCCGCGGAATCCTTGATTCCGCGGCGCCCGTCTCACATCATTGGAGACAAATAGATGGGTGGAGATTGTTGAGTTGGATCTGCCGTCACAGTGGATTCAATTTTCCTCGGTACCGATCGTATCAAGCGCTGTCTCGATTGAGTCTTGTTGGTGTTGATCGTAGTGGCTAGACCATGAAGTTCCTAGAGGGCACGTTTGGGACCACTTTATTTTCTTGAGATGGGTGACATACCCTGGAGCACCGTATCGAGCTCGAACTAGAACATTATAATAATCGTTATCATTATCACTCAGTTTTTTAAGTTGCCAGGATTTGTAGTGGGCAACACTATCTTCCCAATTGTTGAATCTCATGTAATTCTTGGATCGAAATCCGAAAAGATTGTTGCGCGACATGAGATGTTTGCTTTTTAGCCATCCCGTTTCCAGAATCACCTGCTTCATTACGATCTCAGGAAACTTTATGTCTGCGCGACAGATTCGGTCAAAGACCTCCCCCAACGACGGGTAGGCTTGACGAAGCTTCATCATGTGCCCTTTATCATTTTGATTCCTAGATGTCGTTGCGTGGAAAGCGAATGTTGCGTGACACGCTATAAGTGATGTTATTTGCGTAAGGCTGCAAATGAATCGAACCGTCCTCATGCTCTATAGTCGCATATAGAGACTGGCCAAAGTCAAAGTCAAATGCCATGTAGTGATGCACCAAGGCTGAGATGTCTGCCCAAGCACTCGATGCTCGACAGGCCCACTCAACGATTACGGCAAGCGCGGGATTGGTATCCCACAGGCCCGGGGCCAGTGCATGTTGAAAGCCTGGAGAGTCCAGAAAACTGTGTGCTCGAGATAGCGAGTAGTAAACACACAATCCAAGCAATAAGAACAACATGGGTGTTTGCGGACGGGAAGCAATCCGCCCGATAAGGAATGCGAGGACAGCGCAAAGGTTTACGAGTGCCAAGGCGATTGATGCACCGATAGCAACCGGTGGAACGATCAGATTTTTAAATGCGTTATTAGCCACATGATTTGAGATCATGGTGGCGTCGTTGACTATTTGCTCGCCAAGCCAAGCCCTTAGTTGAGCATCGCGACCTTGTGCGTGCACTGCAGCTGCTGGAAACATTGCCTGGACGATGCTGCGATCGATCTCGCGAAGTGACCCTGTGATGAGTGCATCACCCTCAAGGGTCTTGAACTGCTCATTTACCAGATGTGTTGCGCTTACATTCAAAAGCACAGCAGCGCGCTTGTCTTCGGGATCAGCAAGGTCGACAAAGTAATTAATCAGCGATTGTTGGAGATGCCACATCAGCACGATGCCAAAACTTAGTGCAGCGACTAAAGACATAAGCTTGTAGCTTGACACTTTTAGAAGCAGTCGATGAATCACAAGACCTAGTCCGACACCGGCGATCAAGCGCCCCCAGAGTTCTAGATTGGCCAGCACGGCGTCGCTGACCGTTTCATCAAGCGCGGTGATGAGTCGGTGGTTGAAGCTGAACTCAAGCACGAGATAAATAAACGGAACAAGTAGGCCGTAAATCCAGCGGTCATTCTGAGTGCTTTCCACCTGAGGGCTATTCATCGATGGCTTAAGTTGAGTCGGTTGCTCGATTTTAAAGAGGTTTTACAGCTCTGGTCTGTCAGTACGATTTGAGCAAAAAGTGATTCTGTTACGTGAGCTGGCGTACATTAAAGACCGTCTAGATGACTTAACATCATAAGGCGTCAGATCAGCGATGCATTTCTTGGATGGTCTCCTTTTAACTCCCAGCCAACTCGCTGGGATTTTTTTGCTCACCATGTTGTTCGAAGATTGAGGCAGCGGAGAGTCGCCGGTAACCACTCGACTTGGTCCCTGAGAGGGAAGGGTTACTTTGGTAGCGACCTTTGATCTGAAATCCAAAGGATGGCTTTGAGGGCATAAAGAAAGAGCAAAGCGCCCAGTAAGTCACCGGCGAGCATGGATGCAAAGATATCGGCGTGAGGGCCTCGTGTACCCGATCCGATGCGCAGCAGGGTGTGACCTGCGGCATTTGATCAGCGCTGACAGCGTCCCGAGTGCGATGAGATTAGCAGGCGTCAGACCAACAAGTCGGCTTTGGGCATGATCCGACTTACCTAAGATATAGCGCTGCGCGAAGTACGCGGAGCTGCCGCTTACAAAAGGTGTACCAAAGCACATGATGGGGTCGCCCGGCCAGGTCAGCTGCGCCACAAAGAAGGAGCCTCCAATGAGCCCGATCACGGCGTAGCGCTCAAACAGTAGTGTCAGTACGACGCGCAGCCCATGGGGCCAATAGATGAGATTGACACCCTGAGCTACCTCATAGTTTGCAAAGACGTGGCCATTGATCCACCAGGCAGCGATACCCACAAGAGCACTGCAGCAGACAAAGGCTGATCGCAGTAACAAAAGTTGCATCGATCTATGTTACAGAGATTTCAGCCTAAGAGCTCAGCTTAAGGGTATTCACGTAGTGTTGTATCCGAATTTTCAAATGACACAAACGTCGGTAGATTCGACTTATAAATTCACCGTCGGAGTACAAGCCATGAAAAACGATACAAACGCTTCCAATTCCTTGCGTCGCATGTTTGGTGGTGCAAGCATGCTTGCAGGGACTGTAACGCTCATGGTCTCACCAGTCATCGTAGGTAGTAACCCCATACCAGAAGGAGTGCTGATTTTCGGTCTTGCATCGATGCTTGGCGGCTGGGCCACAATGCTGACTGGAGAAAAGACGTCGAACGACCAAGTCCAACCATCGATGGGTGATTGAGTTCAACTCGCAAGGATCTAGTCAACACAGGTTCACCGTCAGTGACACTTTGTAACGAATCCAAGAAGTAGCAACGTCAATTGGTGCAACACAAGGTCGTAACAAGGAGCTGCTATGAAACCCGTATTGATACAGATACTACACAGACACAACCAAAAAGGGCGTGGTGTTGAACCGAACTTGGCATCGCCAACTCGAGCGACGGACGCGCTCTGCAAAGGACGTAGGGACCGGTCAGGATTTATTGTGGCGCTCTCCCTCTTTTTGATGATCGCGATTGCTCTAGCAATGAGTTAAAAGATATGGCGTTGACCGTCGTATTACGCTGAGGGCTTGGGTAACATCCCTGCCTCCAGGGTGAGACTTGTTGATGCCCCCTTGAAACACATGTCTTTACAAAGTAAGGATGGCCTGGGGATAAGATCGTACCTCCTTCAAAAAAACCAATAGGTTTAAAGACATGAAAAGATTTATCACCGCTGCGATCGTCGCAGTATCAATCGCCACTGCTCAAGCACAGGACATTGTTGATGTGGCTGTTGGAGCGGGCAGTTTTAACACCCTCGTGACCGCCGTAAAGGCCGCAGGGCTTGTTGACACCCTCAAGGGGGCAGGTCCATTTACCGTGTTCGCGCCAACGGACGAAGCCTTTGCAAAAGTTCCCAAGGAAACCTTGGATGCTTTGCTTGCTGACAAAGACAGGCTCACTGCAGTCCTAACCTACCATGTAGTTTCAGGCTTAGTGATGTCAAAGGACGTGTCAGCGGGAAAGGTGAAGACCGTTCAGGGCTCGGAATTAACGATTACCACGGACGGTGGTGTCAAAGTTGATGACGCAAATGTTGTCAAAGCGGATATTGTGACCACAAACGGCGTCATTCACGTCATCGATGCAGTCGTGC
>Ga0214921_10006690_pt1 | contig 15636 bp, 6 predicted proteins | sample LL1505_MetaG_FD_177992 | JGI IMG/M metagenome (GOLD analysis project Ga0214921, IMG submission 177992) | Freshwater microbial communities from Lake Lanier, Atlanta, Georgia, United States - LL-1505 | ecosystem: Environmental > Aquatic > Freshwater > Lake | place: USA: Georgia | collected 2015-05-28
AAGAAGAGTTATAATCAAAAAGTCTGGATTGAGACATGTTTTAAGCTCGTATTATGTTTTATTAAAAATTAAGTGCTTTAACTCCGCTATCAAAATTAGGAGCTACTAAAGTGTCATTTTGATAAGATCCGCTGACCTGAACATCAAAAGAGAATGCGTCATCATTTCTTATTTGTATATCTACTCCTATTTTTTTAGTGTATGTTATATTGGATAAATTTCCTAACTTTCTCCATCCTCCTATATAGCCCAATTTATCAACTGCTCTGAATTGAAATATCAACGGGATGTTTATAGCATTTGTTTCACCTTCTCCCAGATACGTAACAGATAATGCTGTTGTCCCCGGAACTTGTAATGATGTATTGGAAATGGGACCAAGATAAAGATAAGCGCCACATGAATATTTACCTATTAGATATTCATCGTTAGACGAGAATCCTAATTTATCTGCATACATATTATCTTCTCGAGAAGCAGTTGCTCCAGTAGCAAAATCTATCGGGGTTCTTGATGCTTGCTGAACCCAATATTGGGATAAAGTTGTATCCCCCCAGAATGTTTGTGTGTGTCTGAATGGTGGATAGCTTACCGAAGTTGAGCTAAAAGGCTTAACCATATCAGGGTAATTAGTGAAAGAATATGCGCTTCCAACTGAGATTAAATAAGGGTGACTTGTGTGAATACAGAATTCTGATAGATATCCGCTTCCGACTGGAGATCCCCCGGTAGTACCACTAAATGTTCCATTCCAAACCGCTGCTGCAGTTCCTCCAACTACTGTAGAATAGTTAGCATATAATGTAGGGTCATAAGGAGTAAATGTAGTTCCGTTCTGAGGATAAGTTCCCGATAAACCAAAGTTAATCTGTGCAGAAGATGCATCCCCATTATATGTATAAGACGAACTGTATGAGTTAGTAAAATATTGACCCAAATCACCCATAGCTGTATTATAATAAAGTATTTGATTAAATCCAATATTTCTATATCTAGGATAAATGTATTGCGAGTATGCGCTAGAAGAAGCGTAAGGCGGAGCCTGTCTAAAATCAGTTGAGCTCTCAACATCACTAGTTACTAGAGCTGTTAGAGATATAGGTCCGTCACCATATCTTAGATTAGTATTATACCCTGAAGGAAAAGCAGAAGATATTGAAGAAGGTGCTTGGGTTTCTAATCCTCCAGGAATTACTGAAGCAAGTTCAACAGGGGAAGCTTGCTCGTTAAATAACTGGATGTTATAAGATATAGAAGCTATTTTTCCCGCGTCTGTGGTTGTTGCACTAGTAAAGATGTCGTTATAAAATCCTGCATTAAGCTTTATTACTGATCCCTTAGAAACTTTTATCTTGTTATTGCTTGAATCTACAATATAAACTTGCAATACACCTTTAGCATTGCTTAATTCGGCTTTCATTAATGTTAACTGATTCTGAAGATCAGTTAGCTTATCAAATAGGTTTAAAACAGTTCCTGAATTAGTATAGAATCCACTGGCAATACCTACTGCATTATGGTAATAAGTGTTATTTCCTGTTGTGAATTGCTCAGATAAATGTAAATTAAGTCCCTGTGCATCTAATTCTGCTTGCATTCTAGTAACTGCAGAATCTTCTATATTAGTTCTTAGTGCTACATCCACCCCAGTAATCGATAGGTTATCGGGGAAAGGAATTATAACGGTCTGAGAATAATCAGAGGTTAATGGATTATCTGGCCAACCTGCTTCAGAAATGGAAGCTATCTGTATTTCTAATTTTTCACCTTTTGTAATAGCTAGATCTAATTGGTTGATGTTCTGTACATCTGAATTACCTGGATCTTCTGGTGCCCAAACATAAACTCCTTTTTTGGGATCATAAACTTTTTTTCTAATGTCGGTTTTATATTCTGTCCAGTTCGAGAAAGAAGCATTTTTCTTAGTACCGTCATTATCAAGGAATTCTATTTGATCATTAGGTTGCGCAGATCCATTGTCGCTAAGATATCTATATCTAACTTTGAATTGTATAACTTGCTGTGCCCCTGTAGATGGACTAATTTGCGGAGAAGGAAACGCCCAAAACCCTCTAACCCTATATTTAGGTTGCGTTACTATTTGAGGAACGTCAACACTCAAAGTCTTAACTTCAGATACTAAAGATGAGTAAAGTTCTACCTTCTTAACTCTCTCCTGAATCAATGAACTTAAGTTTGCTTTAACTGCCTGTACATTAACCCCTATTGGTGTTGTTTTTTGTCCAACTATACTAACTGGGGTTATATTAGATCCTAAGATAGGACTAGAATTTACGTTTGTTAACTGTAATGATCCTTCATTTATAGAAGAAAGCCCAGTATTTAATTGAATCTTAGATTGATTGATAGAATCATCCAACTGATTTATCTCGCTCTTTAACGAAGACTTCATTGCTAACTTATCGTTAACAACTTTTATTGGGGTTGAATCTGTTATCTGTTTGTTTATCTGGACTACTCTGAAGTTGGTCTGAGCAATAGTAGGAGCAGTCGGAACTAAACCTTCTATCGCAGGGACTTTATTCTCTTTGGCAGCACCTACGAAAATCTTACCTAAATCAGATACTTCAGTTAAATAATACGTTTCAAGATTTACTATGGTACCGCTAGAATTTTTGGTTTGAAGCTCGTTGCTCCAAAATACTATTCCAGTCGACCAAACTGCTCCAACAATATTAAAGTTATCGTCTATAGCTTTAAAGAAAATACCCTGTCTCTCATTGTATCCGATATTAACCTGTGCATATCTAGGTCCAAAATCTATTGAAGATATAGAAAGTGTATTTGCACCTATGAGGATTGGCTGATATCCAGATACCCTCTTAGCTTGGATAGATGATTGATCCCTATCAACCGAAGTTACCTGATATTGTGTTCCGTCATTAGTAGAAATTTTATCCCCTATATTAAGTGATCTGCCATCAACAAATGTACTAAGAGTGTCGGTATAAGTGAGTTTATCTAATTTATAGTTTCTTCTAGTTTCTTGAAATTGATTTCCTGCTGCATCGGTAATAGTAACTAAATCATCATAGAAACTGGTTACGCTAAATCCACCGACAAATCTTATTGCTCTTAAAGGTAACTGCTCGATCGATTCATCTACAAAATAGCCAATACCATTATCAGTTAAGTCCTGTATAAATTCATTATAAGAAAGATCATTTCTTCCCTTTAAACTAGTATCGAAATAGTTTTTCTGTCCATCTGTTGTTGTGTTAGCAATTATTCTCTTAACTACTATTCTATCTGCTGCATCAGGAACTTGTCCTGTTACATTTACATTTATATACAAAAGAGGGGTAAGAAAACTTTCAAAAAACCAATTATCCTTAACGTCGAATGTGCTGGGTACTGCTAAATTCGTTAATCTGGCTGGTTCTTTTAAGGGTTCGCTTTTATAAACCTGCGAGTATGTACCATCAGGATTTCTAACCGTTGCAGACGATTCGCCAATACCAGCTAAACCCTTTATGTTATTATCAATTCTTTGTATTTCTCCTCTCAGAAATCCATAAGAAGGAATGTTTTGATTTTGGGGTAAACCCTGTTCGTCAAGGTATTCTATCGTAACAGTGTTATTAGTAGATACCGCAACCTCATTTAATCCATTTATGATTTCTAATGAATTTCTTTGGAGTCTCAGAAACTGAGCTACTAATGAACTTATTGAATTTTGTGTGCCTGCCATTTAATTTTTAATATTATTGGTTGTTAGTTAAACTTTTTCCTACTATATCTACTTGAAATTTTAAATTCTTCTCGTCGATACAAACAATTTCGAAAACTGGCATATAATCATACCCTGAAAATGAGCTATCGTCAAGAGAAATTATCAACGTAGAATAACTAACTCCTGAAGGATTGCTTAATGGATATAATCCATCTGCATTTGTTAATATATTTATAATAAAGCCTCCTGGATATACCTGATCTCCAAAAGATATTCTAAATCTTTGCCCAGATTTCCATCTAGCATTAGAGCTGTCTTTTAATCTTATTGTTAAATCACCAGTTAGAGTTAAAGGTACACCATTATTAACATGCTTAAAGTAGTTTGAATAAGATACCAAAGGAATCTCATTTAATCCGCTTTGTGTTAATGTTCCTTTACTTTGTGTGTCAGATATATTAAAATCCTGAACCGCATTTATTACGGAAAGCTGATTTGGTACACTTCTATCTACGATAATACCTGGGCCCTGTTTAACTAGGTTAAGATCATATGATATTTCAACGCTAGTTTGATTATTTAATATAGCCCTTACTAAATCATAATTCTGATCAATAAGTCCCATTATAGACTGTGTATTGTTAAATAGGGCTTGGTTTGCAGCTAATGTTTGTTCTATATTTCCTATCCTTCTATCCATATTGATAGACGTAGGACTGCTTAGCGTTACGTTCTCCAAGTTAGTCACCCTATTGCTTAACTCTATGAAATCAGAAGAAGCGTTATTCAATGTTGAACTCGCATCCTGTAAAACATTCATAGCATCCATGAACATAGAAAGGGAAAAGGGAGAATAGTCATTAATTGCCTGCTCTACTCCAGTCTGATCGACATCGGTATCAAATTTAAGATTAATCTTAAATCCGTATGAGTTACCGTTTAATTTTGTTACCGGATTAGGTCTATGCTTCTTTAATCTTGGAATGTAAATGTCTCCACCTTCGCTATTTACGTCATCTAAAAATAAGACACCATATAGGTTCGTAGCGGATGTAGCAGGTTCTGCTGGATCATATACATCATAATAGATTAATACTGTGTTAAACTCAAAATCTGCTGCGTCTGCTGTGGCGTTAAACTCTTCCAGAGTAGATATACTAGAATTAGTTAGTATCTGTTGGTATGAATTAGGATCAAAATCAATACCGATCGAATCCAATTTGCTCCTGGTGTAAACTAGAGTGTTAGAATTATCAGTCTTGGTAAGAATATAGTTAGATGGATCTGTAAAAATGTTTTCTGAAAAATAAGTGTTTGCAGTGTCTCTTGGCGAATACCAATTGCCAGCTACCGAAGATCCATTTACTCCAGTATCATAATAACTAGCAGTAGGTGAACCTAAAACATCATCATCAAAAATTGCTAATGTTGTTAATCCGCTAGGATTTGTTTCGTCGTAATTTCTGCTAAATAGGTATTCATCATTTAAAGGATTACTTGGATTGTTAGTCCATTGATAATCTGGATAGTAATTTTTATCCGTTACGTTCTTAAATAAGACATAGGGTGTATTCCCGTCCTTAGTCGGAATGTAAACATAAACTTCAGAATATGCGTTGGTCGAATTCTTTACAGAGTTAACAATATCTAAATTACCAACATATTGTACAACCCTATTATAAGGTGCTCCCGTCATTCCGTAAGCTCCTGTAGTTCCGTAAGGTGCATCGCCTTCAACGTATCTTTTTTGAGTTATAGGAACGTCATTGACAATCGTAACAGTATTCTGATCTAACGCGGGGGAAACCTCAGTCGAATCAGCTGCTGAATATCTGATTGCTCCTATTTCTTTTAGCCATTTAAAAAATATTCTTTCCGAAATATTTTGCTTTAGTGAAGAATCGTATTGATCGTCACCAGTTATGGTAGACTCTATGTTTAAACAATAACTCTGAAAACTTTGGGAGAAATCTATATTTGCATCGCCAGTTATAATTTGCTGAGTGCTATTAGCCCAATCGAGAAATGCACTATCAGGACCATTCAATCTCACATAGTTGGTTTGTGTGGACGCACTGTTATCTATATCAGGTATGTTCAATAAGGCAAACTTGGAAAATCTGAATTTACTATCTGAATTATTGAACGTAAATGAAAGATCCTCAGCAGATGAAGAGAATGTATAAAATGTTCCGCCTTGTATTTGTAAAGGTCTTATAAATGGTGTCTTTGCCATTAAATTTATTTTATTTTTATTCTATTAAACCGTTACGTTAGTAGCTGATAAAACGATCCAAGAACCATTTTGAGTTGCTTGTCCCTGTCCAACTCTTGTTTCCCATTGTAGGGTTACTGATGAACGGTAGGCCTTACTAGCAGTTACTGTTATACCGGCTGAAGCATATCCACCATAGTTTGCACTAGTATTAAATCCAGTATAGTAACTTGCTGATGTTCCTGTTATCCCGGTGTAAATAAATCCTGCTGCTGCTGAGGTATTAACGATAGTTACTCTAGTTCCTTGAGGAATATTAGGTAGCGTTCCACCAACTGCTGATGTCCCATCAACAACTTTCATAAAGAATCCGGTTGGACCGCAGTTTGCGTAGATAACATCTTCTAAACCAGTTATAGCATAAGGGGAGTTTACCGATGTTACATATCCGCCGCCTCCAACTCCTGATGCGTTTGATGCAAATGCTGAACCTGCTGTTAATCCTGTTTTATAAGTTGTGTTTGAACTTATAATATGTCCCTGAGTACCTAATTGAAATGCTCCATTAGCACTTAGTCTCCCATTAAAGCTAGAGGTTCCTCCTGCTACGAAAATAGAGGATGTTCCTAAAGTTATTGTTCCGTTAAGAACTACCGCTCCTGAAGCTGTTACATCTGTTGATTGTAAGCTTACGAAAGAAGCTTGACCCAGATTATTTACTGACGCTGTGGGTGCTCCCGTGGAAGGAACTGATAAAGCATCAAATGATCCGATTTTTGCCTGAACCTTACCAGTTGAGGCTCCACTAAGATCTAATATACCATTTACCGTGTCTATACCGAAAACTGTAATGTATCCGTTTATCCAGTTCTGTAAGATTAGAAAGTTAGAGTTAATTGTTACTCTTGAGCCTGATATAGAATCAGTGCCTAAAATTTCTGTAATGTTTACTGTTGCCATTTTATTGTTTTATTTCTTTTTGAAGTGAAATATATATCTACGTCTCAGACAACACTTAAATATGGCAATACACAAAAACGAACTTACCATAATGGACGCCAAAGACATATCTTTAAGTCCAAAACCAGTGATTTATTTCCCTAAAACACTAAAAAATTCAGACAATTTTACTAGCATTAAAAAAACCACCCAGATTGGGAGAAATCTGTGTGGTTACACCAAAAAATAAATATAATATGGCTAACAGAAAAAAAAGAATTACCGACGAAGAATTTTATGAGGCTTTCCCTCCTGGATATCAATCTCCTAATGGATCTAGATTCGATTTGCAAAAATTAAAGGTCGACTTTAAGTTTAAAAATGAGAATCAAAAAAATCTATCAAATCTTATAAATGACAATAAGATTACCATCGTAGCTGGCCCGGCAGGAACTGGTAAAACTTATCTAGCATGTGCTCAAGCTCTAAAGCTCATGAAGAACGATACTAGGTTTAAGAAAATAATATTAGTAAAAAGTGTAACTGTTTTAGAAGGAGAAGAGGTAGGATTCCTTAAAGGTGACCTTAAAGAAAAAATGTTGCCCTTTACCATATCTTTCCTTGATAACTTTCATAAAGTTATTGGAGAAGGTTTAACCCAAATTATGCTAGATCAAGGTTATATCGAGGTATTACCTTTAGCTTTTATTAGAGGTAGATCTATAGACAACGCAATTATAATAGTAGACGAAGCCCAGAATATAACTCAGAAAAATATGAGATCTACTATGACTAGAATAGGTACAGACACTAAGATGATTATTACGGGTGACACCAAACAGATAGACATGAAAAATCCAAAGCTATCGTCTCTTGATTTAGTTGTTAAGATATTTCAAAATAAGGATAATATCGGAACAATGCACTTTGGAGTTAATGACATAGTTAGGGATCCAATAGTAAAACTTATAGAGGAAACATTCGACGAATGGGAAGAAAAAAATTCAAAGTCAAATAAAGAATAATCGGAAGATTTATTCTTTATTGAATGTTGAATCTGGGTTATTTGGAATAACTATAGCAGATCCGAATTGTCCTTTATTAGCTTGTAATATTTCCATTTCTTGATACATTAGATCCTTACCTAATCTCATTGCTTGATAATCCCTTGCAAGGAAAGGTGGATTAGGATATCCATAATCGCTGGAGTCAACAAAATCAGGTCTCGTGTCATCAGGTCTTTTATCCTTGTGATCTATTACTTTTATGAATCCCGGCTTAGAAACCTCGTAGATGTTTCCTGCAGAATCTTCTACCTGATTGTATATCGTATAATATCCAGGATCTACAAAAGTGTAGATAAAGTATGGACTGCCCTTTATGTTAAGAAGCTCGTCTTTTGTTTCGGAGTTACTTAGTATCCACTTATTGTTTTTCTTACCATAAATATTAGAAGCATAATTATTAAAAACAACGGTGGATAATAACGGAATCTCCATATAGTTATCCGTTGAATGAACATCGCACCAAGTCCAAGCTCCTGACCCAGGTCTAGAAATAATATTTCCTAGATTTATGCCTAACTCAGGATAGTATTGTTCAGACAGGGTAGAAAATCCTCCTGTTGAACCAAATGATATGAAACTTCCGGTACCACCAGTAGAGCCACTAGTATTAACCCCGAAAATAAATACGTTTGAAGAAGTATCCTTATAGAATGTTAGGTCGCCTTCAAAAGTACCTAAATTTTGTAGATCTAAATTTTTATTAGCATTATTCGTCTTGAGCAGTGCGACACTATATCCTGTTAATCCTGGTGTGTTTATTTGATATGCCGTAAAAAATTGGGATTCGTTGATTTTATCAAAAGCTAAAAAGCCCATATCCCTATCAAGAACGCCAGTAGAATTATATGAAATATCTCTTAATGTTCCTTGATCAGTTATTTCAGCTGTGTATAAATAGTTCTGTCCTGTAGAGCCCAATACTATTTGGCTTCCGAAATAAGTACCGGTTACACCCTGACCATAGTCTCCCATAATGGTATTAACATAATAACCAGAATTATCCTTAGCTGTAATTATTTTCTTAATGCCGTTATAAGAGGAAGTACCGCCTATGTCTACGATTCCTCCGGTTATCCCGTTAGCTGTGGGACCTGAAATTATATAGAATGGATAATTTTTAGAAGCTGATGGGGATGGATGCAGAATATTAAGCCCCATCATATTAAAAGTATCAGATGATTGTCCAGTTATAATAAAGCCATTTTCGTTATTTGACGATTTTATATCTTCTATAGAAAATCCACCAGTTGAACCTGAAGTGCTTTTTATTTCAACTAAATCTAGATTATCTGAATCAAGTTTAATATATGCACCAAATTCATTAGAAGCAAGGTCTCCAATATAATAAGGAACCGTCGATATATCTCCCGTTCTATCCCATTCATTTTTTAAAGAGCTGAAAATGACAGGGGTGTTTGATGTGTGGGTAATCGCAAGATTCACATGATACCTAGAAGAATCTATTTTAGTGCTTACCGTCCCACCAGGATAAGGTAATGCTAAACTTTCCACGGGAGGGAAGTATCTAAATGAATTAATCCTATATTTTTTTCTTATGTTGCTTTCATAATCACCAGTAACCCCGTTTATATCAGTAAATGTAGAGGAACTTCCTAGATCTCTTCCTATCTTAACCACGTAAGCTGCATTTGAATCAGCCTTTGATGCCGAATTAGCTGTAGTGTATGGGTAAACGACAGCAGTATATTGTGAAATTTGAATAGTAATAGATGTTCCGTTTGTATATGGAAATGCTGCTGTCGCCCCGCTCTGGTAAGTTGTACGTATTCCGAACGAATTCGTATCCCTATAAATCTGATCTATTCTATAGTAAGCAGTGTTACCACCCTCTACGATTGACAAAGTTTGCCCGGTCAGTCTGGAGTTAACAGTCGAATATACATTGCCTCCTACTGCGTTTATAAAATTAAAATAGACCAGATTTACATTATCGTAGCTACTCCCAGTTCCTGCGGGGAATCCAGTAAATCCAAAGTCACAGTAAGTGTTTGCAACAGAATCACCGCTACCTACTGAAACGGTCCATGGGCCATTTAAGATCATCGTGCCATTTGTAGGTACACCTATTCCTGGATATGCCCCTGCGGTAGCACCAGGAACATTAGGATTGGTAATACCCACCGGTGCTCCAGTTGCACCACCTGTTGTAATCGGTCTTCCGTATGCTCCCCAGACAAATTCGCCAACCTCAATAAATCTATTAAAAGTACCGGAAGCATATAAATATAATCCATCCTCGCTTGAGCAAAGACTTTGAACTTCGGTGCTAAATCCTTTGAATGGAAGTATCGATTCAACATTACCTCTCTCTGAATAAGAAACTATAAACCCGGTTTTTCCGTTATTAACTGAATTATAAGTTGATAGTGTGCCTGAATTTAAACTAGGTCCATAGTCAGATAATATTGCTGGGGTATTGTCCGCGTAATATCCAAACTGGATCGAATAATTTCCGGTATAAATATCGGGCTGAATATAGCCTCCAACATAATATTTCTTCTCCCCTAGAAAAGTCTGTGTTGCTGAAGATGTTACTCTAAACATTCCTATGTTACCGGATGCTCCTGAAATATACGAAATAGATTTCTCCCATTCGGAAGCTTGTATAGATTCGGAAATCTGATCTTGCTCAAAAGAAGGCAAAGCCCAATTGTTCCAATATGGTTGTTTACCTGCTCTACCATCAGCTATATCACTTAATTTTGTGGTCAGAAATAAGTTACGCGGATCCAGTCCAGGATGCTTATATTCAAGGAAAGAGCTATCATAAACCATCCACTCTGGATAAGTCCATGTGTATTTATTTACTTTAGGTAAAGGTGAACCCCCGCCAGTAGCAGTATGGTAAGTGAAGTTCCATCCTGTTGCTCCCGCATATTTAGAAGATCCGTAAACGTGGGGTAAATCATAATTGAAAAGTTTAAGCGAATTATATCCAAGAATCCATAAATCATTCGCGTGGATGAGTAACCCATCCTGATTCGTATTGTGGCCTATCAGCTCTATACCAAGCACAGCATTTGATCCCAATGAAGAATTTGATGTATTGAATTGAGTGTGTGATGTTCCATTAAAATGCCAAAGACCTGTTCCATCTCCAAGCTCTCCGTCTCCCATTGAATAAAATACATGCCCATTATCCCTTGCTTTCACACAAGTTATTGGACCCCCACTAACCCCATAATTCCAGAATTCAACCCCATCAAAATACGAAATACCTATATCAGTTCCGATCCATAGGTTTCCATTCTCGTCAAAGTCTAAGCAATATACGTTATCTGATATTATTCCGCTTGTGCTAGTGTTATAAACTTTTGCCTGCTGGATATATTTTGATCCGTTTGTTAAAGTTATAGTTTGTAATTTTCCTTGGGGAACAACAAAAAGTCCTTCCGAAGTCCCCATATAGTAAAGATAATCCTTACCGTCATACCCTTTAGTTTCTATATCATAGATATGCGGCCAAGTATAATCATCAACGGTTTCATCCCATTGATCAGTTTCTTTAAGATAATAAAATAATCTTCCACCGGTGGCTCCATTTATTCTTGTATAATCAGATGCACCGGTTCCGCCTACCCCATTAAGTGGATTGATAAAAGCTAAAATATCGTCACCAAAAGGGCAAGCGTATATTAATGAAACTTCCTGAGGCTGATTGAAAGTTCCCAAAGCCTGGAATGTCCAGCTATCACCCTCGTCAACTTTATTAGTATTGATCCAAAAAACTGCAACCTGATTTATGCTAGCATTTCCTGCTGTTGGTCCTTGTGCTACTCCAACCCAGGCTTTATCCTCCGGATCTATTGATATACATCTGGTATCCAGATAATATGGTGAAACCTGGGGAACTGCGGAGTTTGTGCTGTCGTAATATTCCCAGATTGACCCGTTGAATCTTCTAACATCCTGACCGGAAGCCCAAGCGTAAAATTCTTGATCTAGATCTATCTGATTAATATAAAGGGATGAATTAGGCATCTATTTTTTTTAAATTGTATTGTATATATTTTAATTTTAATAATAGGTGTATTGGATTACGGAGCTCCGAAATACCATCCTCTTACAGGACCAGTAGATCCCGGGTTGGCTATCTGATATGGGTTGGCTATTCTATTTGTATTGAAAGAAATCCAATTTGTTTTACCTATGGTTGCTGTTGTAGGAACTCCTCGCCTCCCAGCCCAAGGACCGTTGTCGCTTAGATCTACTGCAGCTATAAAAAGGCCCGAACCCCCCCAGTCGTTATCTATGATTGAAATTTTAAGGCCATTAAAAGTATTTGGATCTACTAATCCTATATTATACATCCATGCATAATCGGGAGAAGCCGAAGCAACAATGTTATTTTCAAACCCGTTTCCATTACTAACTAAAGCAGCATTTATTAGACTTGCAACACCTAATCCTGCTCCTGTATCCTGCATAAATACCAATGTACCATCGGGGGAATTTCCCACACCCCCTGAAATTAATATATCAGATATTGTAACATCAACAGTCATATCATAGCCAGATTCGATATTATTTATACAAGGTGAAACCGTGCTAAATCTCAGGGTTAAATATAGTGTAACAGTACCTGATACATACGATGCAGAGGGAAGACAAGCCCCACCGTATCCCCCACTAGCACCTCCTGCGCCATCAAGTTCAGATTCATAAGCTACAGGATATTCACCGCTATAAAAGGCTACCTCTAATGCTTTAGAAGACTGGTACCCTATGGAAAATTCATTAAAAATTAGATTCGATACCTGTGTACTTGTCCAATACCTGTTACTAACTAAAGATTTTCCATAGCCTTGTATATCAGCAAAATAAAATATATTATTGAAATAAGCCGTAAGATCACCAGGAAGCATATAATTACCCTGTGTGTACCTTGTTAATGATCCCCATCCGGTTGCTCCAGGTACACTAAGAGCATTAAAAGCAAGACTGGAAGCAATATATTGTCCAGTAAACAAACCATAGTTTAAATTGATGGGAATTTTAAAATCTTGTGAAGAAGACCAATATGATGTAATCTCACCCTGAGCTCTGAATTGGGTGTTATTTATAGGAATTGGGCCAATAGAAGTAGCGGTATTTACTGAATATGCATTACCTGAACCCGAAATACCTAATGCTGTTAACAGAATTCCAGTGTCTGCCACTGAATAATAATTCCGTCCCAATACAAAGGATGATGCTAAATAATTATAACCCTCAAATAAGCCATTTTTGCTATATGTCACGGTCACAGAAGAAGATGTGGTGTTACCCAAAAAACTAGTTAAAACAGCAGAGGATGTTGATACGTAAGTTGAATAAGTAGCACCAGACTCAGATCCAGTTAAAGCCAACCAGTTGTAAATTGTGGTACCCAATTGGTTGTTTGCCGTGGTAATTCCGGGGGTACCTGAACCAGCAAGGTTCCATGTATAGTAGGCAGCACTAGCTGTAGATCCTACTGCAGTATATGATACTGTGGTTCCCATAGGGACAACAGTGGTCTGGTTGCTGGTCATTGTCATTGAGATATTCTCAGGAACTACAACAATTATGTTTGACTTCTCGTTGGAAGAACTGATGCTTCCGATGCTTACAGTCAATTTAGCACTAAATCCAGTATTTGATGGGGAAGAATATCTAACAATAGGATTAGTTGCGGTTGCCCCGGTAGGTGTTCCCCCAGGAAAATTCCAAATCCTTCCGGTAGGTGACCCATCTGAGATGTCCTGATATAAAATGTAATCCCCTTGGCTTATTGATATTGACATTAAAGAATAAGATAGTTTAATTTATATATCCAGATTAAAATGATCATGGATAAAGTTGGTATGTGAATTCAGCAACTAATAATCCGCTACCACCTATTTGTGAAGGTGGAGGAGCACTCTGAGAATTGGATACCGCTGAACTATCTACAGAAACATTTATTGGCGGGGTATTTAAAGGTAAATTACCGCTTTCATTAGGAATCGGTCTATAATAAAAATTCTGAATATTAGGATCCGCTGAATTATTTAGCTGATCTGCTAATTCCCCTATAGTCAAAGAAGCTAATCCTGGCTGTATAGTCATTCCAGTAGGAAATGGATAAAATTCGTTACCCGTGCTAATCTTTAAGAAATCACCTGGTGTTATGTTATGTAGTTCATATCCGCCAAGCCAATCGTTATTAAACTCATAATCAAACCATGTATGAGCATAGCCTTCGTCCCATCCATTATCCGTGAATATGTCCCAATTTATCTTTTTAGTTCCCCAATATTTTAAATTTGCATTGGGTAGAGCTGAACTAGATTCGGACCAATAAACGTATGTTTCGGCAGAACTAGATCCACCTGATAATCCCACAGAATCTGAAATTACCGAAATTGATCCAGTAGCTTCATATGTTAATAATACCCCATTTTGATCCGCACCTAGTTCATCGGGTGCACTGATAACCAAAGTAACAGGATCGTTACTTGGATCCGTACAAGAAGCAAAATAATCGGGATAGGTTCTAAGCGAATTAACAGAAGATGCTATAGCATTTACCGTCCTGTATAGTGAATCCCCAGATTCACTAGAGCCTACTAATCTTCCACCTACATAGACAGAAATGCTTCCCGTCCCTGTAACATATTGGTTAGTAAATATATTAGAATCTACGGATAATCTGGAAGGTCCGGTTAAGCCTACTGTATTGCTCCACGAAGAACTGATTATTGTGGATACAGTAAAGGTATTATTAGATCCAGAAGGAACGGTTATTATCCATCTCCCTAGTAATTCCGGTATAGTATCTAATAAGGTTACTTCTTCGCCTGTGCTAAGATTATGAGGGGTAGCACATATTACTGTGGCAAAACTATATTGTCCGGATATAATTAAATAAGATGTTATCTCCGTTATAGCTATATTTGATTGGGTAAACGAAATATACCCTGTTGCTCCTATGGGATCTGTGTTTACTTTAACGTAAGCATCTTGTCCCTCTTCAGATTTATTTCCATAGGTAGCAAAATCTAGGATTTCGCTAGGTATGGTCTTTTCTAAAACCTCTATCGTCTCACCCTCAGCAGGATATTCCCATATTGAATTATAATCTTCCCATCCCTTAAATACATTTCTCCATGTGTAATCCTCTACCTCTCTATATCTGGTCCACGCATCAATATCGATAATCTTTGGGTTTACCGTTATAGCTCCATTCTTTATCGCTACTGTTTTAGCGTTAAAGGCGTCATAGACGTTGCATGTTACCTGATAAACCCCAGTGTATGGTACAAAGTGGGCTAAGGTATAAAAGTCCAGTATGGACCCTCTAAATTGGAAATTATAGGGGCTTCCCTGCTGTGTTGCGGGTTTATTTATTATCCACTCAATATCAACCATGTTAGAGAAATCTACGTTTCTCCAGTTAAGCAAAGAATAATTCTGTATGGTTGAGAATAATGATGCTTCATCGGTGTTTACTGTCGTTAAGTTATCAAGGAAAACCGTATAGATACCAGTGGAATAACTAACAGCTGTTACTTCACCGAATATGTTTGTTGGCTTGTATAAAACTCTGCTACCAACTTTAAATACTGGAATAAGAATGGACGACCAATTTATATTTAGCTCGTCCCAAGTCCATCTATCTAAAATAAGTTCCAATACTATTGGCATACCCAAAGGTGTATCGTAAATTAATCCTGTTGTTGGATCAATATAAGCTGGCG